>CDZI01041511.1_pt1 | contig 287414 bp, 269 predicted proteins | sample 554811 | NCBI WGS metagenome assembly CDZI01 (sample SAMEA3182110, study PRJEB8094) | gut metagenome | biome: human; feature: gut; material: Stool; isolation source: human stools | place: Canada | collected 2013-04-23
AGAACGTCGTGAGACAGTTCGGTCCCTATCTGTCGTGGGCGCAGGATATTTGAGGAGAGCTGTCCTTAGTACGAGAGGACCGGGATGGACGCACCGCTGGTGCACCGGTTGTTACGCCAGTAGCACAGCCGGGCAGCTAAGTGCGGAACGGATAAACGCTGAAAGCATCTAAGCGTGAAGCCGCCTCCAAGATAAGATATCCCATGGCGTAAGCCAGTAAGACCCCTCATGGACTATGAGGTTGATAGGTTGCATGTGTAAGCGTGGCGACACGTTCAGCTTGGCAATACTAATAGGTCGAGGGCTTGACCATAGTTTCTTTAGTTCCTTCTTTCTCATCACTTTTCTTTATCACTCCTTTGTTCAGTTTTTAGGGTGCAAGCAAATGCACAGATTTAAGCCGTCTCTTTTGAGACGGCTTTTGTTATACCCGGAGCAAAACGCAGCCCCTCGGAGAATTCTCTCTGAGGGGCTTTGATGTTATTTGATTTCTTCAACGGCGATCCATATTTCGCAGCTGTAGTTCGGGTCGGTCACATCCGCTGAGGGATAGACCTCCAGCTCAATGCCGTTGCCGTACTTATATGAGCTGCTTTGCGGGAAGAACTCGGTGCAGATCTTCTTATAGGTCTCCTTGAATGCCTCGGGCATCTTGCCCTTGCATTCAAATACTGCGTAAGTGTGCGCCGGAATCTCGACGATATCGAAGCCCTCTTCCGTTACAGGGGCGCCGTTATACTCCGCACCTATGCCGTAGGGGAAGCCTGAATTTGCCATCTCGTTACTGAAGCAGATGCCGAGAACGCCATGCAGTTTTTCAAAACTCGCATACTTGCTGATTTTCTCCATGCTGCCGTCGGTGCTGAGCTCCTGCCAAAATGCCGAGATATCGGCCGTTGCAGTGTCGCCCTGCGGCTTGTTGACCTGCTTCTTTTTGCATATCACCTTGAATGCATCGCGTTTTTCAATTCTGTAGTTCATAAGATTACCTCCGTCTAAAATCAGTTTAACGGACAGACGGGAGAACGACCTCACAGCGCTGCCTGAGCGGGCCTGTGTCGGCGTCACACCGTGGAAACGGGTAAACGCTCGGCTGAAGCTCTCGGGCGTGTCATAGCCGTATTTGAGCGCAATGTCGATCACTTTTTCGTTGGTGCGCATCAGCTCGTCGGCGGCGAGAGAAAGACGGCGCATTCGGATATAGTCGCCGAGTGTGTAACCGCAGATTATACTGAATACCCGCTGAAAGTGAAACGATGATGAGGCTGCCTCCTTGGCCACGGCGGCGTAGCCGATATCATCGGTGAGGTGCGCTTCAACATAGTCTATCGCTCGTTGAAGGCCTGTCATCCAGTCCATGAGATCTCTCCTTTTCTTTCCGTCTGATACGATTATAGCAACACGGCGGCGGTAGTTCTTGACATTATGTGCTTTCATATGTCAGTATAACATACCTCATGTAAAAATTCAGCAGCGGAAACAAAAAAGCTCTCTCGCTTGGCGGCGGGAGAGCTTTCGGTATATATTACATTATATATATATTTTGGTTTTAATCGGTTTGCCGCCCGAGAAGTAGACTCTCGGCACACGGCGGCTGATACGGCAGGGTAGCTCATAATTAAATGAATGCGCCGCCTCGCTGACCTCTTCCATGGTGAGCGTTTTATCGCCCTGAGTGCCGACGAGCACGACATCGTCGCCGACGGAGCAATCAATGCCGCTGACATCGACCATGAATTGATCCATACAGACTCTGCCGAGGATGGGTGCGTATTGCCCGCCGATAATGACCCTGCCGATATTCGACAGGCAGCGGGGGTAGCCGTCCGCATAGCCGACGGGGACGGTGGCGACGACGGTGGGCTTCACGGTGGTGAAAGTGCCGCCGTATGAGATCTCCCTGCCCGCTTCAAGAGTTTTGATATGCGATATGCGGGCGTGCCAGCTCAAGGCGGGTTTCACGTCGATTATGTCGCGGCGCACCTCGGCCGACGGATACATCCCGTAGGTCAATATGCCCATGCGGCACATATCGAAATAGCGGTCGAAATTGATTATCCCGGCGCTGTTATTCAGGTGCTTTATCGGTATATTGACTCCTCGCTCGGCGAGCATACGCATGAATCTGACGAATTCATCACGCTGGGCAACGGCCTTGGTCAGGTCGCTTTCGTCGGCGGTCGCAAAGTGTGAGAATATCCCCTCGGCAAAGAGCCCCGACAGCGCCGATATGCGGGCGCAGAGATCGGCGCTCTCCTCGGTCACGCGTAGGCCGATGCGGCTCATTCCTGTGTCGAGAGCGAAGTGGAAGGGCGCTGTTTTGCCCTGCTTTACCGCCTCGCTCGAGAGCGAGAGAGCGTCCTCAAGCGAGAATATCGGAATGCGTATGTCGTATTTGACCGCGGCGGCGTGATCCCATGGGAAAACTCTGCCGAGTACTATTATAGGAGTTTCAATTCCTGCTTTTTTAAGCTCAAGAGCCTCTTCGATGCACGCAACGCCGAAAAAATCGCATTTGCCGCTGAGAAAGCGGCCTATCTCAACCGCTCCATGGCCGTAGGCGTCCGCCTTGATGACCGCGAGCAGCTTAACGCCATCGGGCAGCTTGGCTCTAACGTTTTTATAGTTGTATTCGATTGCGTCGAGGTCTATCGCCGCATAAGTTCTGTGCCTTGTCATAATATCGCCTCTGCAAGGCTGACCGTCCTGATGCCGTTCTCGGCGAATGCCTTGTTCAGCGCCCTTACAAAGTCGAGCGCCTTCTTGCCGTCACCGTGAACGCAGACGGAGTGAGCCTCAATGTCTATATCTTCGCCGCTGTATGCGGTCACCTTGCCCTCCTTGATCATTCTGATGACCCTGCTTATCGCAAGGGATTCGTCGGTTATCATCGAGCCATCGAGAGTGCGCGCCCTGAGGGAGCCGTCCGCCTCATAGGCTCTGTCGGCGAATATCTCGCTGGCGTACCGCAGCCCTCGGCTTTTCGCAGCCTTAATCATCTCGGAATTTGCAAGCGCAAGCAAGATAAGCGACGGGTCGAAGTCTTTTATTGCGTCCGCAATTGCCGCGGCGAGGGCGGGATCCTTGGCGGCAGCGTTATACATTGCGCCGTGGGGCTTGACGTGCTGCATTTTAATGCCTTTTGCGACGGCAAAAGCCCCGAGGGCGCCGAGCTGATAAAGCGTGAAATCATATACCTGCTTCGGCGTGACGGTCATCTTTGTCCTGCCGAAATTCTCTCTGTCGGGGTAGCCCGGGTGAGCGCCGAAAGCAACGCCCGAGGCCCTGCAAAGATCAATCGTCTTATCCATGATCTCGCTGCCGCCGGCGTGGAAGCCGCAGGCGATATTTGCGTCCGTTATGAGCGGGATTATCTGAGCGTCGAAAGCGGCGCCCTCGCCGAGATCGGAATTTAAGTCTATCTTATACATTGCTGTCACCTCAATATTTCAGCGCCGAATTCTTGACGTCGGTTATAAACATATGCCCGGGGGAGTGGGTTATGGCGATGGGCGGCTTCGATTGCATGACGGCGTTTTGCGGGGTAACTCCGCACGCCCAAAATACGGGCGTTTCACCCTCGTTTATCGTCACGCTGTCGCCGTAATCGGGTTTCATAATGTCCTTGATGCCTATCGCCTCGGGCGAACCTATATGTATCGGTGAGCCGTGGACTCTCGGCATTGCCGCTGTCACGTTGACCGCCTTGACCACCAGCTCGTCAGGGATCGGGCGCATGGAGACGACCATGTTGCCGTGGAATTTGCCCGCCGGGCTGAGTGCGATATTGGTGTTGAACATAGGCACGTTCCTGCCCTGCTCAATGTGGCGAACGGGGATATCTGCTTCAAGCAGCTCGCTCTCGAAGCTGAAGGAGCAGCCGATTAGGAAATAGACGAAATCCTCCTGCCAGAATGCGGAGATATCGGTCACCTCGCGCTCGAGCACGCCGTTTCGCCATATACGGTATCTGGGAATATCGCGGCAGATGTCGCCGCCGTCGGCCATAGTTCGGATCACCCTTGAGCCGATGTCACCGACCTCGAGGACGGGGCAGGGCTTGGGATTCCTCATGCAAAAGAGCAGGAAATCAAAGGCGTAGTCCTTGGGCAGGATGCAGAGATTCGCCTGAGCGTAGCCGCCGCACATACCCGAGGTCTGGTGAGTTATAACTCCGTCCCTTATCAGCGCCCTAACCTCTTTCGGACTCATGGTTGAAAGCTCCATAACCGTATACCTCCCGAATTATCTGAAAAGTTTATCAAAGAATTTTTTCTCCTTGGCGGCGAGCCGCTCCGCCTGCCTTACGCTGACCGACGAGAAGCATAAGGTGTCAAACGGCTTCACCTGGGCGAGCAGCGGCAGGTCAACGCTGATGACCGTCGCGATTTTTGCGTAGCCGCCCGTCGTCTGATGGTCGGCGGCAAGGATTATCGGCATACCCGACCGTGTTATCTGCACCGAGCCGAAAACAATGCCGTCGGAGATGATATCCGTGCCGTTCTTGCCCTTTAAGGCAATGCCGCTAAGGCGCAGACCCATGCGGTCAAGCCCTGCCGTGGCGGTGTAATGCTGTCGCAGGAAGAGCGCTTTATCCGTCTCGGTGAACATATCGTCCTGCGGCCCCATTATAACTCTGAGCCTCACGCAACCGCCGCCGAATTCCCTCACGGGTGCGGTCATGCCCGCCTTGGCGCGGCTTGAGGGCACGCCGACGGGCAGTATATCGCCCGCTCTCAGATTCCTGCCCGCATAGCCGCCTATGCCGAGCTTCAGGTTGGTCGAGGCGCTGCCCATGACCTCGGGCACGGCGAAGCCGCCTGCAATCGCAAGGCAGCAGCGCATACCGCTCCTTGCGCCCCCCACGGTCAGTATATCGCCCGCAGAGGCTTTGTATGATCTGCTGCGCTCGATCGGCTTGCCGTTGAGCGTCGCACCGAAATCTCCGCCGCAAAGGCAGAATATATGCTCGTCGGTGAAGCGCGCGGTTATCCCGAGCGCTGTCATTTCGATGACGGGCGAATTCGGCTCGTTGCCGCAAAGGGCGTTTGCGAGCTTCATGGAGTATTGATCCATTGCGCCGCTCTGGGTGAAGCCGTCCTTCATCACGCCGAACCTACCGAGATCCTGCACGGTGGAGAGCATCCCGCCGTTTATTATCGAGAGCATGGCTTCGCCTCCTTTGCGGTGACTTTATACGTGCCTGCGGCAACCTCACGCTCAATGCGGTCGAATTCGCCACCGTCGATGCTGTAGAATTTTATCCTGTCGCCCGCTTTATAGAGTATCGGCACGCTTCTCGAGGGGTCATAGACCTTGACAGGGGTTTTGCCGATTAGCTGCCAGCCGCCGGGCGAAGCGATGGGGTAAATACCCGTCTGGCTGCCGCCGATGCCGACCGCGCCCTCGAATATCTCAAGCCTCGGGGTGTCGAGCCTCGGCGTTGCAAGGCGCTCATCCATGCCGCCGAGGTAGGCGAAGCCGGGCAGGAAGCCGAGCATATAGATAAGATACGGCTTTGCCGTGTGCAGGGCTATAACCTCGTCCCTCGTCAGCCCCGTGTGGGCGCAGACATTCGCCATGTCGGGCGAGAAACGCTCCTCGTAGCAGACGGGGATATAAAACACTCGTGAAGCACCCTCGGAATTCGGGTCGATCCGAGCTATCAGGCGGGCGAGCCGCTTTTTGAGCCTTGACGAGCGGATAACGGTGCAGTCATACAGCACCGTGAGTGAATTAAAGGTCGGGATGACCTCGGTAACGCCGTTTATTTCGGCGCCGCCGATAAGCCCGGCAAGCGAGGTCACGCAGCGGTTGATATCTTCTCTTATTTCATTTTCAAATCGGACTGTCAGCGCCATGTCTCCGCTTTGCAGAAATAAGTACTTCATTTTGTGAAAAATCCCTTTCTCAGCGTATTCTCAAACCACGCCTCGGTCTTATCCTCGACGGTCGGCGGGTATTCGATAAGCGCTTTCATCATTGAGACGAGCGGCAGGTTGATATTCTTGCCTATGCCGTCGATATAGGGTCTCGGCTCGCCGTACATATCGAGCATACCCGCGCCCGCCGCGGCATCCATTGCTGTGGCCTGATCCTCCTTGGAGTGGAAAAGCTCGGGCTTGCCGAGCATGAATGCGGTTGCCGCCATCAGAGCGTTGCAGCCCCAGTCGGAGCAGGTTGCCGTGATGATATTATCGGCGGCTGTGTCGGCGAGGATGCCGTAGCCCGTGCCCGCCTTGCAGCCGTTTTTGCCGGCGTAGGGGATGTATTCCCTTATGTGCTGCTCTATCGCCGCCATGCCTATCTCGTTGCCGAGGTCGCCTATCGAGAGGTTATATATCCCCATGCTTTGACAGAGCTTGAAAAGCGCGTCGTATTTCGGCTCGACGGCGGTGGTGTTGACCCCGACGGCGTTGTGATAGTATCCGTTTTTGTTTCTGCCGGGGGCTTCGTTCGTTATGACGGCGCAGGGCTTGCCGTGGGAGAGAATGCCCCTCGCCTGAACCTCCGCCTCGTCAAAATCCTTAGTGAATTCAACGACGCAGACGGTGTTTTCACCGATATTGTCGAGGTCATCGGTCGTCTTGAACGAAAGCACGTTGCTCATTGCCCTTATCGCTTTCTTGCACTGCGAGGGCACTATCATCACCGGCTTTGCGCCGAAGGCTTTCATCAGAAATCTTGCCAAAACGGTCGAGGAGATTATGCCATCCGTTTCCGCCTCGTCCCACGGGAGGAGCACGAAGCCGGTCAGAATGAAAACCTTCTCGCCTTTTTTTATGTTCTTGATAAGTCCCTTGGCTCCGTGAACGGAGAGCGGCTCGCCCGTGAAGCGCCTTGCCCCGTCATAGAGGATGCGGCAAACGCCGTAGCCCCTGGGGTCAAGATTCATCAGTGTGTCGAGGTCGTCACCGATATTAAGGAGCGTTAATTCCTCTTTCGTCATGCCGTGTCACCGCCTCAGTCAGCTTTGCACTGAGCTTCAAAATCCGCAACCAGCGCGTCCTGTATCTTTTTGAGCATCTCGGGAGCCTTACCGCCGACGGGCTTGCCGTCCACGGTCTTGACGGGGATGCAGAACGAGCCTGTCGAGTGGACTATGACCTCGTCGGCGTTCATCAGCTCGTCAAGGGTGTATTCACGCTCGTCGACCCCGTAGCCGAGCTCCTCTGCGAAGGCGAGCAGTCTTATCCTCGCCGTGCCGGGCAGCACGGTATCGTCAAGCGGGTGAGATATTACCTTGCCGTCCTTAAAGATCGAGACGTTTGAATGGGCGCACTCGGTGACGATGTCGCCTCTGTGGAATATCGCCTCGGAGCAGCCGGCCTCTGCGGCGGCGGAGGCGGCGAGGCAGGAGGGGATGAGGTTCAGCGTCTTGCAGTTGCAGTAGTGGAATCTCTTATCCTCATAGGTTATGACGTCGATGGGCTTGTAGGTGTCGGCAACGGGGCAGGGGGTCAGTGTTATCCAAAGATTGCCCTGCATATCCTCGGTGAATATATGATTACGCAGGCCGCTGCCTCTCGTCACCTGCATATAGACGAATTGGTCGCCGTCGTCGACCTTGAGCACCAGCTCGGCGAGCAGAGCCTCCAGCTCCCTGCGCCCAATGGGGATATTGACCTTCAGCAGCTTTGCGCTGTTATAGAAGCGGTCAAGGTGAGCCTTGAGGTCAAATATCTTGTGGTTGTGGGCGTAGGTGGCGTCATAAACGCCGTCGCCGAACCAACACACCCTGTCGAGCATGGGAACGGACATATTCTCTATCAGATCGTATTTGCCGTTATAATAACCGAGATTTTCCATGACAATCACCTCATAAAATAATTTGCTGTAAAAAAGAGGAACAGCGGTATTCCTAAAGAAACGCCGTTGTTCCTACTCATAATTATACACTAACGTGTGTGAAATGTAAATAGTTTTTTCAAATTTTTTGAGCACGGAGCGGCAAACTGCATATGACCCCATTGTCTATATATGCAGCGGTGTGAGTTCTTCGTGCATTCGTTATTGATCTTCGTCGATCGTGGAGACCTTGTTTATCAGCTCCTCGAGCACGTCGAGGACTATCCGCACCGTGTCGAGCGAGGTGAAGGTCGTCACGCCGTTGTCAACGGCACAGCGTCTGAGCTTCTCGCCGCTCTCATAGTGTATCCCCGAGAGGATGGCTCTGGTGTTGATGATATAGCTGACATGACCCGAGCGGATGGAGTCGAGGGTCTCTTCGCTGCCCTCATGGATATTGGCGAGCTTCTTGACCCTTATCCCGTGCGACCGGAGGAAATCCGCCGTGCAGGTGGTGGCCTCAATATTGAAGCCTATGTCGCGGAATCGCTTAACGAGGGGCAGAGTCTCCTCCTTATCCTCGTCCGCGACGGTCACGAGCACCGTGCCGTAATTGAGCATCGGTATGCCCGCGGCCTGCAACGCTTTGTAGAGCGCCCTGTTGAGCCGCTTGTCGTAGCCAATCGCTTCGCCTGTTGATTTCATCTCGGGCGAGAGGTAGGCGTCCATGCCTGTGAGCTTGGCGAATGAGAATGCGGGGGCTTTTACATACCAGCGCTTGCGGTCGGGCAGGCGCATCTCGGTGATGCCCTGCTCCCTGAGGCTGACCCCGAGTATAGCCTTCGTCGCAATGCCGACAAGACCGCAACCCGTCGATTTTGAGAGGAAAGGTACGCTTCTTGAGGCTCTGGGGTTCACCTCTATGACAAAAACGTCGTCGTTCTTATCAACGATAAACTGAATGTTGAAAAGCCCAACAATGCCGATGCCGAGCCCGAGGCGGGTGGTGTAATCGGCGATGGTGTCACGTACCTTTTGCGAGATAGAGAACGGTGGATAGACGCTCGTGCTGTCGCCGGAGTGAACTCCCGTGCGCTCGACAAGCTCCATTATGCCCGGCACAAAGACCTCTTTGCCGTCGCAGACCGCGTCCACCTCGACCTCCTTGCCCATGAGATATTTATCAATGAGCACGGGTTTATCCTCATCCACCTCGACAGCGTTCTTGAGGTATTTACGCAGCATTTCTTCGTTGGCGACTATCTCCATCGCCCTGCCGCCGAGCACGAAGCTCGGGCGCACAAGCACGGGGTAGCCTATCCGCTCCGCGGCGGCGACTCCGCTCTCGATATCCGTTACGGCCTCGCCTACGGGGTTCGGGATGCCGAGCGAATGAATGACCTCGTTGAAAAGGTCACGATCCTCCGCCTTGTCAATGGCTTCGCAGCCTGTGCCGATTATGCGTACCCCTCTGTCGGCGAGCGGCTGAGCGAGGTTGACGGCGGTCTGACCGCCGAGGGTCGCTATAACTCCGAGCGGCTTCTCGAGATGCACCACGTTCATCACGTCCTCGGGCGTGAGCGGCTCAAAATAGAGCTTGTCGGCGGCGGTGTAATCGGTCGAGACGGTCTCGGGATTGTTGTTGATGACTATCGCTTCATAGCCGAGTTGCTTTATCGTGCGCACGGCGTGGACGGTGGAGTAATCGAATTCAACGCCCTGACCGATGCGTATCGGCCCCGAGCCGAGCACGATTATCTTCGGCTTGTCGGAGACGATTGATTCGTTCTCCTCGGCGTAGGTGGAGTAGAAGTAGGGCACATAGCTGTCGAATTCGCTCGCGCAGGTGTCTATCATCTTGTAGACGGGGAAGATATTCTCCTCACAGCGGAGCTTATAGATATTATCCGTCGTGTCGCCCCACAGCTCCGCCACATATGAGTCGGAGAAGCCGGAGCGCTTTGCCTCACGCAGCAGCTCGACCGAGCCGGGGGAGGCCTCAAGCTCCTTTTCAAGGTCGACTATCTTCTTTATTTTATCAACGAAGAACATATCTATCTGCGTTATGTCGCAGATCAGCGAGGCGTCAACGCCCATCCACATCAGCTGGGATATGGCGTAGAGCCTGTCGTCGGTGCCCTCCTTGATATAATCGAGCAGCTGCTCGACGGTCATGTGAGCCGAGTCGAATTTCTCGAGGTGGATATGATTTCTGCCGTCCTCGAGGGAGCGTATCGCCTTGAGGAAGCTCTCCTCAAAGCTGCGCCCAACGCTCATGACCTCGCCCGTCGCCTTCATCTGTGTGGAGAGGGTATTGAGCGCCGTCGGGAATTTGTCAAAGGGGAAGCGCGGCATCTTTGTCACCACATAGTCGAGGGTCGGCTCGAAGCAGGCGGGGGTGTTGGCGAGCTTTATCTCGTGAAGCTGCATACCTATCGCGATTTTAGCCGAGACTCGGGCTATCGGGTAGCCGCTTGCCTTTGAGGCGAGAGCCGAGGAGCGGGAGACCCTGGGGTTGACTTCTATCACATAGTAGCTGAATGAATACGGGTCGAGCGCAAACTGAACGTTGCAGCCGCCCTCCACCTTGAGCGCGCGGATTATCCTGAGCGCGCTGTCACGCAGCATCTGATATTCCTTATTGGTCAGGGTCTGGCTCGGGGCAACGACCACGGAGTCGCCCGTATGGATGCCGACGGGGTCGAGATTCTCCATATTACAGACGGTTATCGCCGTGTCGTTGGCGTCACGGATGACCTCGTATTCTATTTCCTTGTAGCCCTTGATGCTCTTCTCGATGAGCACCTGACGGACGGGGGAGAGGGCGAGAGCGTTCTTCATCTTCTCCCGCAGCTCGTCTGCGTCGTCGGCAAAGCCGCCGCCCGTGCCGCCGAGGGTGAAGGCGGGGCGCAGGATAACGGGGTAGCCTATCTTTTCCGCCGCTTCAAGCGCCTCTTCGGCGCTGTAGGTTATCTGCGAGGGAACTACAGGCTCGCCTATCTGCTGGCAAAGCTCCTTAAAAAGCTCCCTGTCCTCCGCTCTCTCAATGCTCTCGGCGCTCGTGCCGAGCATTTCGATGCCGCATTCTTTGAGCACGCCCTTCTTTGAAAGCTGCATTGCGAGATTCAGCCCCGTCTGGCCGCCGATGCCGGGGATTATTGCGTCCGGGCGCTCATAGCGGCAGATGCGGGCGAGGTATTCGAGCGTGAGCGGCTCCATATATACCTTATCCGCGACCGAGGTGTCGGTCATTATCGTGGCGGGGTTGGAGTTTGCAAGGATGACCTCGTAGCCCTCCTCTTTGAGCGCAAGGCACGCCTGAGTGCCCGCGTAGTCAAATTCGGCAGCCTGACCTATGACGATGGGACCCGAGCCTATGACGAGCACCTTGTGTATATCATTTCTTTTGGGCACGGGTCTTCGCCTCCTTCATACTGCTGACAAAAATGTCGAATAAATAGCCGCTGTCCTGTGGGCCGGGGGAGCTTTCGGGGTGGTATTGCACGCTGAAAACGCTGTCCTCGGCGCATTGCAGCCCCTCCACCGTGCCGTCGAGCAGGTTGACGTGCGTAACGGTCAGCCCCGTCCCCTCAAGGCTGTCATTGTCAACGGCGTAGCTGTGATTTTGCGAGGTTATCTCTATCTTGCCCGTGAGTTTATTCAGTACGGGGTGGTTGCCGCCCCTGTGACCGAATTTCAGCTTGTATGTCTTTGCGCCGTAGGCAAGCGATATCATCTGATGACCGAGGCATATGCCGAAGAGCGGGTATTTGCCCCTGAGCTTTTTGACCGTCTCAATGACGGGCGTTACATCCTCGGGGTCGCCCGGGCCGTTTGAGAGGAATACGCCGTCGGGCTTCATAAATTCTATTTCCTCTGCGGGTGTGTCGTATGGCACGACGGTCACGTTGCAGCCGAGCCGATTAAGGCTGCGGACTATGCCGAGCTTGATGCCGCAGTCGAGCGCCACGACGTTGAATTGAGGATTCGCCGTGCGTGAATACCAGCGCTTTTTGCAGCTCACCCTCGCCACAGCGTCGTGCGGCACGGGTGTATTTTTGATTATCTCAAGCGCCTCCCCGACGGGGGTCGAGATATCGGTGATGATGCAGCGGCGTGAGCCGAAATCTCTTATGCTGCGGGTCAGGCGGCGAGTGTCAACGCCGTAAATGCCGGGTATGCCGTTCTCCTCAAGCAGCTCGGAGAGAGTTTTGGTGTAGCGGAAATTTGACGGCCTGTCGTTGTAGTCATAGACTATCAGCGCGCCGATGCTCGGATTTTTGCACTCGAAATCGTCGTCCGTTATGCCGTAGTTGCCGATGAGCGGGTAGGTCATCACGACCGCCTGATCGGTATATGACGGGTCGGAAACTATCTCCTGATAGCCGACCATCGAGGTGTTGAACACCAGCTCGCAGACCCGTTGACACGGGCTGCCGAAGCCGTAGCCGCAGTATTCGCTGCCGTCCTCGAGGACGAGCTTCCTGTTAAATGACTTCATTATATTCCGCTCCCAAGCCGATCGTCTATATCGCTGCACAGCGTTGCCGCCATGACTGCCTTTATCGTGTGCATACGGTTCTCCGCTTCCTTGAATACCACCGACTGCGGCCCCTCAAAGACCTCGTCGGTCACCTCCATCTCGGTCATGCCGAATTTCTCGCCTATCTCCTTGCCGATAGCCGTCTTGAGGTCGTGATACGAGGGCAGACAGTGCATGAATATTGCGCCCGGCGCAGCCTTTGCCATCAGAGCCGAATTGACCTGATAGGGCGAGAGCGCCTCTATCCTCTCGGCCCAGACCTCGGCGGGTTCGCCCATCGAGACCCATATATCCGTGTAGATAACGTCGGCGTCCTTTACGGCTTCCTCGGGCGAGGTGCAGAAGCTGAGCGTTGCGCCGGTCTCGGCGGCTATGGCCTCGCATTCGGCGATGAGCGCTTTGTCGGGGAAATATTCCTCGGGGGCACAGGCGGTGAAGCTCATGCCCATCTTGGCGCAGCCGACCATGAGCGAGTTGCCCATGTTGAAGCGGGAGTCGCCCATATATACGAATTTAATGCCCTTCAGAGTGCCGAAATGCTCCTTGATAGTGAGAAAATCGGCGAGTATCTGAGTGGGGTGGAATTCATTTGTCAGCCCGTTCCAAACAGGCACGGAGGCGAATTCCGCCAGCTCCTCGACTATCACCTGACCGAAGCCGCGGTATTCAATGCCGTCAAACATGCTCGAAAGCACCCTTGCCGTGTCGGCGATGCTCTCCTTTTTGCCTATCTGCGAGCCTGAGGGGTCGAGATAGGTGCAGCCCATGCCGAGATCCCTTGAGGCGACCTCGAAGCTGCATCTGGTGCGGGTGCTCGTCTTTTCAAAAATCAGAGCCACGTTTTTGCCCTCGCAGAGTTTGTGAGGGATCCCCGCCTTTTTCTTTGCCTTGAGGGCGGCGGCGAGGTCGATAAGATAGTTTATTTCATCGGGAGTGAAATCTAAAAGTTTTAAAAAATCTTTTCCGTACAGGTTCATATTGCTCCTCCTTACTCGGCGCAGACTTCTTTAATAACGGCCGTTGCCTGCTTCAATTGCTCCATGGGTATATTGAGTGCGGGCAGCAGCCGCACCTTGTCCTTTGCCTTTATAACCAGCACGCCCTTTGCCATGCAGCCGCTGATGACTTCGGCGGCGGGCTTTGAGGTCTTGACCCCGAGCATCAGCCCGAGACCCGTGACCGATTCAACGCCGGGTGCGCCGCTCAACTCGTTTATGATGAATTCCGAGCGCTCACGCACTCCCTTGAGCAGCTCGTCGTCTATCCTGCCGAGAATGCTTATTGCGCCTGCGCAGCATACAGGGTTGCCGCCGAAGGTCGAGCCGTGAGTGCCGGGGGTGAATACTCCGCTGACCTTGGCACCGAGCAGCGTTGCGCCCAGCGGCAGGCCGCCCGCAAGCCCCTTGGCGGTCGAAACTATATCGGGCTGAATGCCGTAATTCATATAGGCATAGAGCTTGCCGCTCCTGCCGTTGCCCGTCTGCACCTCGTCGCAGATGAGCAGCAGGTCTTTCTCGGCGCAAAGCTCGGCAAGAGCCTTGACATAATCCTTGTCGAGCGGGTTAACCCCGCCCTCGCCCTGGACGACCTCTATCATCACTCCTGCGCATTTATTGCTCTCAGTCAGCGTCTTGATATCGTCAATGCTGTTTGCCTCGGCGTAGAGGAAGCCCTCTGTCAGCGGCAAAAAGTCGTGATGAAACACATCCTGACCCGTTGCGGCGAGGGTCGTTACCGTCCTGCCGTGGAAGCTGTTTTTGAGCGTTATTATATTGTAATACTCAGCCCCGCGGTGCTCGGCGGCGTATTTCCTCGCGGCCTTTATGGCGCATTCGTTGGCCTCCGCGCCCGAATTTGAGAAAAATACCTTATCCATGCCCGTCCTTTGGCAGAGCATTTGAGCGAGCTCGGCGCAGGGCTCGGTGTAATAAAGATTCGACATATGCTGCAAAGAGCCGAGCTGCTTTGTGACGGCTGCCATCCATTCGCCGTCCGCAATGCCGAAGGAGTTGACCGCTATACCCGTGGAGAGGTCGATATATTTCTTGCCCTCGTCGTCCCAAACGGTCGAGCCCTTGCCCTTAACTATCGTCAGCGGGAATCTTGCGTAGGTGCCCGCCACATATTCTTTATCAAGTTCTTTTATATTCATAATTATCTCCGTTATTCGTCAATGAACATGGTGCCGATGCCCTCGTCGGTGAGCATTTCGATGAGTATTGCGTGCGGGATGCGCCCGTCGATGATGAACACCCTCTGCACGCCCCATTTGACCGCGTTTATGCAGCATTCGACTTTGGGTATCATGCCGCCGCTGATAATGCCTTGCTCTATCAGCTCGGGCGCATGGCTTATCGTGATCTTAGGTATCAGCGTTGCGGGGTCGTCCTTATCCTTTAGGATGCCGCAGATATCCGTCATCGAGATGAGGCTCGCCGCCCCAAGCTCGCCCGCTATCTTTGCGGCGGCGGTGTCGGCGTTGATGTTGTAAACATTGCCGTCGCTGTCGCAGCCTATGGTCGAGACGACGGGGATATAGCCCTTCTCGATAACGTCGAGCACGGGCTTGACATTGACGGCGGTTATCTCGCCCACATAGCCGAGGGCGGGATCCTTGACCTTCGCCTCTATCATGTGGCCGTCGATGCCCGAGAGGCCGATCGCGCTGCCGCCCTTGCTCTCGATAATATTGACGAGGCTTTTATTCACCTTACCTGCCAGCACCATCTGCACTATGTCGACCGTCTCGCCGTCCGTGACTCTCAGGCCGTTGACGAATTCGCTCTTTTTGCCTATTTTGCCAAGCATTTCACTTATCTCGGGGCCGCCGCCGTGGACGAGCACGACCTTGACGCCGATGAGCGAGAGCAGCACGATATCACGCATGACCTTGTCTTTTAGCTCTTCGTTTATCATGGCGTTGCCGCCGTATTTGACCACCACTATCTTGCCGGAGTACCGCTGTATATACGGCAGGGCGTGGACGAGCACCTTTGCCCGCTGTGCGTTCGATATATTCATCCCTCTCACCTCAAGTCCTGTAATCTCCGTTTATCTTGACATAATCATATGTAAGGTCGCAGCCCCACGCCGTTGAGGCGAAGCAGCCTGAATTCAGCTCCACGAGGATTTCGACCTCATCCTTGAGGAGAATCTCCTTTGCCTTCTCCTCGGAGAAATCGACTCCGCAGCCGCCCTTACAAACGCGGATGCTGCCCGCAGCCGAGCTGAACGAAACGTCTATTTTATCAATATCGACCTTTGCGCCGCTGTAGCCTATGGCGCAGAGCACTCTGCCCCAATTCGCGTCGGCGCCGAACATCGCCGCCTTGGTCAGCGACGAGCAGACAACGCTCTTTGCGACGGTCTTGGCGGTCGCTTTATCCGCTGCGCCCGTTACCTTGCATTCAAGCAGCTTCGTTGCGCCCTCGCCGTCGGCGGCTATGCGGCGGCAGAGCCAGACCGTGACGGAGTTAAGCGCCTGCATAAAGGTGTCAAAGTCCTCGCCCTCGGAGCTTATCTCCTTGTTGCCCGCCATGCCGTTTGCGAGCACCGTCACCATGTCGTTGGTCGAGGTGTCGCCGTCGATGCTTATCATGTTGAAGGTCTCCGCCACGTCGCCCGACAGCGCCTTTTGCAGCATTTCGCTGCTGACGGAGCAGTCGGTCGTGATGAATACGAGCATCGTAGCCATATTCGGGTGTATCATGCCCGAGCCCTTGGCGATGCCGCCTATCTTGCATTCAACGCCGCCTATCTCGAAGCTGACGGCGATCTCCTTAACCTTGGTGTCGGTCGTCATGATGCCCTCGGCTGCGTCGAGCGAGCAGCCGCCCAATGCGGCGTGGAGCTGCGGGATTCCCGAGGCTATCGGCGCAATGTCGAGCGGCTGACCGATAACGCCCGTTGAAGCAACGACGACGTCATTTTTGTCAATGCCCAGCTCATCCGCGAGCAGGGCGCAGGTCTGCTCCGCTATCTCAACTCCGTTTGCGTTGCAGGTGTTGGCGTTGCCGCTGTTGCAGATGACCGCCTGAGCCTTGCCGTTTGAGAGGTGGCTCTTTGTGACGAGCAGGGGGGCGCCCTTGACAAGGTTGGTCGTGTAGACCGCCGCCGCCGATGCGGGCACTTCGCTGAATATCAGCGAGAGATCCTTTTTGCTTCTATTCTTGCGTATGCCGCAGTGGACTCCCGCCGCGGTGAAACCTTTAGCGGCGCAAACGCCGCCCGAAACCGTTTTCATCTATGTTTACCTCCGTTTAATACTCAATCCGTAGTTTTTCTCTTTGCCGAGCACCAGATTCATGCATTCGAGAGCCGCGCCCGAAGCGCCCTTGCCGAGGTTGTCGTATATCGCCGTGAGCAATATCCGCTCCTCGTTGCCGTAAACGCATATCTTCATGCCGTCCGTGCCGGAGAGCGCCGAAGCCGAGAGAAAGCCGCCCTGCGATTCGTCGCCGCAGGTCACGACGGGGCCGTTGTATTTCTCGGCGTAGACCGCTTTGATATCCTCAATGCCGCCGCTTTTTAGCTGACGGGCGAATATCGGCACTGTGACCTCCATGCCGCTGTAATAATCGTCGACTATGGGGCAGAATATAGGGAATTCATCAATGCCGCAGACGGCCTTCATCTCCTTCAGATGCTTGTGCTGCTGCGAGGTGCCGTATTGCCTCGGGGCGAAGAGCGGTGCGCCCTTTTCGTAGCCCTCGTATTCGGCTATCATCTTTTTGCCGCCGCCGCTGTAGCCCGTCAGCGAGGTGCAGCTCAAAAGAGCGTCCTTGCCGAGCAGCCCCGCCTCGATCAGCGGATAAACGAGGGCGATGAAGCCGCTCGCGTGGCAGCCGGGCACGGCTATGCGCTTTGACGAGATTATTTTTGCCTCAAACTCCGCCGACAGCTCGGGGAAGCCGTATGCCCAGCCGGGTGCAGTGCGGTGGGCGGTCGAAGTGTCGAGGATCACCGTTTTTTCATTCTCCACCAGCTCCACCGCTTCTATCGCGGCGGCGTCGGGCAGGCAGAGGAAGGAGATATCCGCAGAGTTCAGCGCCTTGCGCCTCGCCGGAGTATCCTTTCGCTTCTCCTCGGGTAATTCTATGAGCTTTATATCGTCTCTCTGAGCCAGACGGTCTCGGATACGCAGCCCCGTTGTGCCTGCGCTGCCGTCGATAAATACTTTTTTCATATTGGATACACCGCCTTTGACGGAACACCTGCAAGTTACAGAATATAGAATAAACAGGCTCACAAAGTGTATAATATCGGAATTATTTGCATATATACTACCACATTGCGTATAATTATGCAATAGCTTTTCGCTAAAAACCGTAATTTCGGCGTGACTGCATCGCAGAAGCCCGCAGTGGAATACAAAGTTGTATAATTTGCACAATTCATCGGGGATATTTTTATGTTATGGCTTGTCTTTCGGTCGGCGGCGTGATATAATCCGAGTTGGAGGGATAATATGAGAGCATTTATACGCTTTTTTTCAAGAATGGGCGCTCTGCTGCTGAGCCTTTATATGCTCCTCGGCAGCGTGCAGGGCTTCACGCCGAGTGAATTCATATATGAGCGGGCTTACGGCAACCCGATGAAGGGCTTCATGCCGTTTTACAGCGAGGGCGGCGTTGACTCCGCCATTGAGCACAGCATGGAGTGGTTTTATATCCCGCTGTCGGCGCTTGTGACCGATGACGGCGAATACCGCATCGCCGAGGGGCTTGAGCCTTATCTCGACGATATATCCTCAAGAGGCAATCAGGCGGTGTTCCGTGTTTACCTCGACTACCCCGCGGACAAGCTCGGTGACAAGGCCGTGCCGCAATTCATATGGGATATGGGCGTCAAGAAGCTGCCCTATGACGGTTACGGCGGCGGTGTAAGCCCCGATTATTCCGACGACAGACTGATAGATTTCCTTGTTGATTTCGTGCATGAATTCGGCAAGGCGTGCGACGGCGACAGCCGCATTGCATACATAACTACGGGTCTTATAGGCCATTGGGGCGAGTGGCATTTCTCCGCCTGCCCAAAGGCTGCGCCCTCAAAGGAGCAGCAGGCGAGGGTGATAGCCGCCTTTGCCGAGAGTTTTACAAAAACCCATGTGCTTACCCGCTACCCCGGCACACCGGGCACCGAGAGCGGCAAACTCGGTTACCATGACGATTCCTTTGCCTATGAGACGATAAATCCGGAGCACGATTGGGAATTCGTACCGAGGCTGCGAAGCGCGCATCAGTCGAGGCTCTGGAAAACTCAGCCCATCGGCGGCGAATTCCGCCCCGAGTGCCAGCTGCCGTTCCTGACGGGCGGCGAATACGACGGTATGCAGCCCTATGATGAATGCGTAAAGCAGACCCACTGCTCCTGGCTGATGATGCAGCGGGCGTTTGATACGGGGCTTACCGCCGAGCAGGTCAAGGCTGCGAACGAAGCCTCCGCAAGCCTCGGCTACGATTTCTTTGTCAGCCGTGCGGCGGTCAAGAGAGCGTGCGGCGAGACTAAAGTATATGTCGCCGTCAAAAACACGGGGGTTGCCCCGATATATGCCGACCCCGCCGTGTTTATCGGCGCGGCCGACGGCGAGGTGCGGGCGGAGGGCTGCGCTCTCTCGGAGCTTATGCCGGGCGAGACCGAGGTCTACACCGCTTCGCTTGAAATTCGGAGTGGCGATGAAGTGCATATCCGTATCGGCAGCCCCGCCGAGGGCGGCAAACCCGTGCGATTTTCAAATAAAGGCTGCGCCGAGGACGGCTCGCTCATTGTCGGCGTGATGAGCTGAAGAAGGTCGGATATCGAAAATTACCGTTGACGGCGATTTCGATATATGGTACTATTACATTATAATAAAGGGCGGCTTCGCTGCCCGTAACGGAGGAAAAGCAATGACACTTTCAATCATAAACGGCTGGGAAGAGGGTCACTTCAAGGCGGTGGCGTCAAAGGGGCTGCACGGCATTGAATTCTGCGCCAACGACCGCTACGACTCCGCCGAGATACTCGCAAAGTCCGATGAGATAAAGGCGAATTCCGAGAAATACGATGTCAAAGTCGTCTCGATAGGCAGGTGGGGCATGACCCGCCTTGACGAGAGCGGCAATATTATCCCCGAGGCTCAGGCTCACGATAAGAATCTCATTACCCTCGCTTCCATAGTCGGCTGCCCCGTTTTTAACGTCGGCGTTAACCGCGTTGAGGCTCTCTCCTATTATGACAACTGTCAGGCGGCGATCAGGTATCTTGCCGAGCTTATCGAATTCGGCAGAGATAAAGGCGTTAAAATAGCCGTCTATAATTGCGACTGGGAGAACTTCATATATGAGGATAAGGCGTGGGCGGTCGTGCTCGGTGCCCTGCCCGAGCTTGGCATCAAATACGACATCTCCCACTGCCTGAGTCGCAGCGGCGACTATCTCAGGGAGATGAGGGATTGGGGCGGCAGATTCTATCATGTCCATATCAAGGGCGCCCTCTATATATCAAACGACCACTTCGACGACCCGCCCGCGGGTCTAGACCAGATAGACTGGAGATCCGCCATGGCTCTGCTCTACTGTGCCGATTACAGCGGCGCGCTCTCAATAGAGCCGCATTCGCGGCGCTGGAGCGGCAAAAAAGGCCAGTGGGGCGTTGACTACACCATCAAGTTCATCTCGCAGTTCATCATGCCCGATGATTATGAATGCGTCGACGATCCGTATATGCCGTAAAGCAGAAAACCCGCTTCCTAACGGAGGCGGGATTTTTACACATTTTTTTGAGTAGTTTTTTAAAGAATTCTCAAATTAAATTCGTAATCGAAACGATGACACTGCCGAATTTCGTGCAATTTTTTACGCAATTTGGCTCAATTGTCTAAAAACCTCTAAAAAAGCATTGACATGACCGCTGAATTATGCTATTAATGAAAATGAGAAATTGTTTAATCGGCATAAACAAAATTTGCCTTTTTGGCTTTGTCTTATGACGAGGAAGTCTAATTCAACTGCATGAGAGGGGAGTCCTTATGAAAAAAGCAGTGAAAAATTCACAGCGCTTCGTCGCAGTTCTCCTTAGTCTGTTGATGATAGTGTCAACATTTGCACTCTTGGGGTCTGTCGGCGCAGCCAAACTAAAAGCCTCGGCCGCAGGGGAGCTCACCACGGTCGTTGCGTGCTCGGACTATCAGAACCCGAGCGGCAATGATGCCGGCAAGACCTTCGTGCAGAGCGTCGTTGCTCAGCTCAAGGCTGCTGCAGGTGTCACTGCGGCGGACGGATTCCTTTGCTGCGGCGACTACAGCTACGGCTATAATCAGGCGGCGGCAGGCATTGCCTCGCTCAAAAGCGCGGTCACCGGCATTATCGACTGCAATGACAATAATTCGGCGTTCTGCCAGGGCAACCACGACGAGGCGGGCGCAGCGGGCCTTGCCAAGAGCGGAGACAATGACCCTTCGAGCGGCAAATACGGCGTTTTCGTTATCAACGAGGACGACTATATGTGGTATAACAACGACGAAGCCACCATTAAGCGCACGGCCGAGAATCTGCGCAACTACCTCAACCACAAGCTGGCTGTCGGCTTCAAGGCCCCGATTTTCGTTATCTCCCATCTGCCGCTTCATTACTCGATGAGGACAAGGAACGACGGCGACAAGCAGCACGCAAATTACATATTCAACGTGCTCAACGACGCAGGCGGCAACGGCCTCAATATCGTCTTCCTCTACGGTCACGACCATTCAAACGGCTGGGATGATTATCTCGGAGGCGCTTCGGTCTACCTGACCAAGGGTGACAGCATCAACATTGCACAAAACAGCAGAACCGTATTCAGGACGGAAACTCTTGCGTTTACCTATATGAACGCCGGCTTTGTCGGCTACTACGATAACCACAACGGTGCGGATGATACTCTCACAATGACCGTATTCCAATTCGATAACGAAAATATCGAGATCAAAAGAGTTTCACAGAGCGGCATCCATAACCTAAAGAGCAAGGGCGTCACCAACAGCTATAAGAATGAGAGCGGCTATTCGCCCGACACCTCCGTCACCGCAAGCCCGCAGTCATGGGCAGTTACGGGCGACGTGACAAAGACTCACGAGATAGAGCACGTCATACCCGAGAGCACCGGCAGCACGGGCGGCGGCTCCTCCTCTTCCACGGCTTATACGAGAGTTACTTCGGCCGACGATATCGTGGACGGCAAAAAATACCTACTCATCTATAACGGCAGCGAATTCATGCAGCCCGTTGACGCAGGCACCACCGACCGTGTTGGCTTCAAGGCTACGAGCACGGGCGGCATCTCGATGGATGATACCATCACGGGCGACTACGCGGCGAACGAATGGACCTTCACCGCCTCCGGCTCGGGCTGGAAGATAGGCACGGACGACGGCTATATCACAATGAGCCGCAACGCAAGCTCCTCCAGCAGCTATGACGCAAAGCTCGGCGCGAGCGGCAATGTGTTCACCGTCGGCGGCTCGGCAAATGCTTATACATTCTCCACCACCGTAAGCGGCACCACCGTTTACTTCAATAAGAACGAAAGCCGCAGCCTTATCAACGGCTATAAAAATAACCCCGCTTCGTTCTACCTCTACCGTGCGCCCGAGGGCGGCGCAGGCACTGTCAGCTACACCAAGGTCAATGCCTCGTCGCTTGCCGACCTTGAGGACGGCGAGACCTATGTGATAGTCTCCACCCGTGACAACACTATGTACGCCTGCTCCAATGAGTATACTACTGTTTCGGGCTATACTTCAACAAGGCTTGCGGGCGTTGCGGTCACCGCGAACGGCGACGTTATCGAGGGCTCGACCGAAGTAACGGCCTGCGAATGGGTCTATGACGCAGCCACCTCGTCCTTTAAGGCGACGAGCGGCGCAAACGCCGGCAAATATCTCAAGGTTCCTGAAAGCAGCAGCTCGGCCGTGACCTTCTCAAGCTCGGGCGTTGCCTACACCTACACCAATAATCAGCTTCTGCTCAGCGGCTCTACATACGGCCTCAACCTCAGAAGCAACTACACCTACAGCGGCTACAATGGCGGCTCAACGGTTTATTTCTACAAAAAGACGGTTTCCTCCTCCGGCGGCGAAACACCCGTCACCAACAAGAAGATAACCTCTATAACCCTTGACACCAATGAGGGTACCGTGTATATCGGCGCGGGCAAATCGGTCAAAACCGGCGCAAACCTCCTTGTTACCTATGAGGACGCGACGACCGAAACCATTCCCGTAACCGTCGGTATGCTCCTCGATCTCACCGGCCACTTCAATGCCGTGCAGTATACCTCTGCTCAGGGCGATTATGCAGGTCTTGCGGTATATTACAGAGACAATTGGCTCCCCGATTTCACGCTTCATGTAATACCCAAGGACGATTATCCCGACTATCCCGAGGCGGGCTCTGTCAGAGTCGGCAAATCCGCTTCCGCACCCGAATTCCAAAACAGCGGCGTTGCCAAGATAGAGCTTACCGCAACGGGCGTTCCGATGAACCAGGGTATCGACGTGGTGCTCATGCTTGATACCTCCTCGTCAATGAATGACGAGGTCACCACCACCGACTCAAGCGGCAACAGCGTTACCAAGACAAGGATAGGGGTGCTGCGCGACTCGGTCGGCAACCTTATAACGAGCTTCAATCAGCCGAATGAGGCGGGCATAGTTCAGGATATCGACATTGCCATTGCGGATTTCAACGGCTATGTTATCTCCGGCAAGCCGCTGCTTGACAGCAACGACCACCTCACCGATGCGACCATCAGGACCAACAGCAACAACGCTCAGGTCTACACCGGCTCGGGCGCAATAAATGCAAATGCTTTTGTGCCCATCGAGTCGATAGCTTCGTTTGACACCTCGACCATCGCCACGGCGAGCGGCACGAATTATGACTATGCGTTTGACACGGTCTATTCGCTTGTCGAAGCGAAACAGGCGGCAAACAAGGCGAATCAGGAGGACAGAGACATATATGTCATCTTCATGTCCGACGGTGCGCCGTTCTCCTACAACTACTTCAGCTCGCAGTCAACGAGCGCGAATTGGAATAACTGGCTGCAGGGCACCTACGCCACCGTAAACGACGTGCCCACGACCAGCTCGCACGCATACTTCTATAACGGCCCGGGCAACAGCCACAGAATGGCGGACGCCATCAAGGGCGACCCGACACAGACCTTCACCGTTATCAAGAATGACTCAAGCGCCTCCTACAACGGCCAGCAGTATATGGCTCAGGTGCCCGGCCTCGGCGCAAAGATGTATTCGATAGGCTTCTGCCTTGCGGTCGACAGCGCCGTAACCGTCGAATCCATGCAGTATGTTATCAGGAATATCGCAAGCGATGAGAAATACTGCTATTTCGCCGATGACGCAGCCCAGCTCGATTCTGCATTTGCAGCGATAAGAGACGATATCAAGCAGGCGGCGACCGAGGCGTATTTCGTTGACCGTATGGGCAGCGAATACAATCTGCAAAGAGCCTCGACCTATGTCAAGAACGGCCAGACCTTCACCCTTGCGGAGGCTCCGAAGATTGAGGTCAAGAGCTACACGCTCTACACCAATGCCGACCTCACGAACGGCGTTATCACCGATATCAACGATGTCGGCACCCGCACGGGCGTAGCCGAGACCCTCGAGACCGTCACCTTCAGCGCCGATGGCACTCAGGCTTTCTCCGATCTCATAGATTCGGGCGCAACGAATATCCTTGTTGACGGCGTTATAAACGCCAGGACTTTCTTCTATAACACCAACTCCGCGGCGGTCATGATAGACGCCGACGGCGACGGTGCGGCGGAGCGTTCGCTCGCCCCCGAGACCTTCTATTGGAAGATAGGCATCATTGCCGAGAAGGAATTTGCCTTGAGCTATTATGTCTACCTTACCGGCACTATGGAGGGCAAGAGGAATCCGGGCGCATACCCGACCAACACCAGTGCAATACTTTATTATAAGAACTACCTCGGCAACGACGCATACAAAGAGACCGTTTCGCCCGTGCTCCCGTGGCAGGGTGCCGTGGTCAACTATGAATTCTACCTCGTCAACGCCGCAGGTCAGCCGGTCAACAGAGCCGGCACGGTCGTTCCGTTTGAGAACAGAGTGATGATAGGCGAGAGGCTCAGCTACCTTATTCACCTGAACACCTCGGAGTATAACGAGAGCTACACCCTCGCCCCGCTGAGCGACGTGCCCGACAACTACACGCTCTTTAACCCCGCCGCCTCGGCAACCGTTACGGTCTCGAGCGGCACGACGGGCACGAATGCGGTCGTTATCTCCGATACCGCAAGCGCAGTTACCACCTATTATTACGAGAGCGACTACCGCTTCAATCAGAACGGCACCGCCCCCAATGTAAGCGACTATTACAACACTCACTTCGCGTTCGGTGTTTACACCACCGAGGGGCTTTCGCCCGACACGGTCGTTGTCGACTACGGTCTGCCCGTCAAGATCCACCCGATCGCAAATGACAAGATTATCCTTAACGGTACCCCTGTCAATGCGATCTCGGCGACCTTCGGCGGCGCTCTCAACAGCACCGCCTATGAGAAGTCTCAGTTCGCCTCCGAGGAACAGACGATAACCCTTGCCCACGGCACGGCTGCCATTGACCCGCAGGACGGCAGGGCGGTCATCTACACCCCGACCGATATGCAGATGTCGGCGGAGGAGGTATTCTACTACGAGGTCATTCTCGACGGCTTCCGCTACTACAGCAGGATAACCGTTATCCCCGCGGCGAACATCTTCTATGAGGAGAGCTTCATCGACTTCGTCGACGGCGACGGCTATGCTTGGCAGACCGTCGGCAGCGGCAGGGAGGCTTATCAGTCGGAGGATCGTCCCGGAATTTCATCTGTTGCGGGCTTCGACGCAGACAATGTCTACGGCTACGATCCCGCTTATAACGACAGCAGCGAGACCTATTCGCTCGACAGAGCAAGGGTCACAACTCTTGACGCAGGCTCGATAGGCAAGGAGCCGACCGCGAGCTTCACCTTCTGCGGCAGCGGCTTCGATCTCTTCAGCGTCACGAGCAACAAAACCGGCGCAGTCCTTGTCAAGGTCGAGGGGCTTGATAATTCCTTCAACAAGACCTACATAGTCAATACCTATTACGGCTATTCCTACGGTCAGCTCTATCTTGACGCCGCGGCCGTGACCCCGACCGCCACCATCAGCCCGACGAGCACCGTTAACGGCGCTGCCGTCAACAACGCCCCGCTCTATGAGAGCGAATATAAGGCGGGCTCCACGGTAGATATTGACGAGGATGAGACCATAGTCGTTGTCAACGGCATAGTTTACTCCGATAAGCAGAAGAACGGTGCGGCGCTTGCCTACGGCTGGCTTGTTTCCGACGGCGAGGAGAGCGGGCTCTATCAGATCCCCGTTGTCAGCGTCCCCGTCGGCAATTCCACCCTCGATTACGGCACTTATAAGGTCACCGTGACCCCGAAATACGCCAAGGTATTCGATAAGACAGGCGATGACAGCTACAAGATCTATATCGACGGCGTTCGTATTTACGACCCGGCGGGCAAGTCCGTCAGCGGCGTTATCGAGAGGGCTTACAACGCCGACCGCGAGAATAACGCCCGCTTCATCGAAGTCAGGGATACCGTTATCTCGGCGAATGACTTCGGCACCGCCACCGTGGACGGCAATGCCGTTGCGGGCACGATGTTCATCGACGGCATCTCTGCTCTCAGCGGCGCAAGCTACGCCGACTCCGTTGCAAAATTCAGCAAGGCAGGCCCCAATAACGAGCTTTATCTCTATGAGAATCAGGCGGTTGCCTTTATCCCGACCGTTTCTGCGGCTTCGTTCCAGATAGGCATGAAGGTCGCAAAGCCGGGCGCCTCGAGCAGCACGGCGACGGTCAAGGTGCTCAATGCAAGCGGCAGCATCAAGACGTTCACCGTCTCAGGCGCGGCAGAGAAATACTATGATATTTCATCGCTCCTTGTGCTTGATACCACCAACGGCGAATACTCGGCAAACGGCGCGATAGTTATCGTAAACGATTCCGATACCGTGCTTTCGCTTACAAATTACAAATTCACCTCAAGGACTGCGTCCTCGACCAAGACGGCGGACTATGTGACGGTCGATAACAGAGCGTATGCGGCGGCAGTCAAGGCGATAAGCAGGGTCATGACTACGGCTGATTCCGCGGGAGTCACCTCCGAATGGGAGCGCACCGCTCTAAAGGCGGGCGACACCGCAAGGCTCACTATAAATACCCCTGCGGATATCGTTTCGCTCACCGTTGACGGCAAAGCGGTCACAAACTGCACCGTCAATGAGGACGGCAGCAAGACATGGGTCTATGCCTATGTAGTTGACGAGACGGATTCGGGCAGCCACGAGATAGTCGTCACCGATTCCAAGGGCAGGGCGAGCGAGCCTGTAGCTACTGCGGAGATAACCGTGGCGGCAGCCCCTCAGAGCGCAGTTATTTCATTCTTCAGGATGATAATCCGTAAGGCAGTCTCTGTCATTAAGAAACTGATGGGATGGAGGATTGTATTATGAGTAAGTTGTATTCAAAACCCGTTATCAGCTTTCAGAGCTTAGCCATCTCCACGGGAATCGCTTCAAGCTGTGAGATGCTCGCCAAGAGCGCCGAGAATATTTGCCCCGTCGTGGTCAAGGAGTGGGGCGAGACAACTCTGCTGACCGACGCCTGTGATATGGAGCCGGCGGAGCAGCTCTGCTACCATGTTCCTATTGAGGACAATAACGTTTTCAGCTCATAATGATATTGTGCCGAAGGCTGCCACATATCGGCGGCTTTCGGCACGAGCTTTAATGAAAGTTCAGGATGCTTATGAAGAAAAAAATCATAGCGATCGCCGCGGCGGCGGTCGCAGCAGCGGCTGTTTTGACGGTGATACTCTTCAAAACGGGCGTTTTCAAGCCGAAAAAGACAGTGTATATCCCCGAGGGCACCACGCTGAATCTGCGTGAGGGTCTGAGCGCCGAGCTGACCGAGGTCGACCCCTCCGAGGCGGGCACTGCTCCGACCAAGGCGGAGATGAGCGGCGAATACACGGCAAAAAGCGAATTTCCGTATACTGTCGGCGGCGTTGAGGTCAGCGATATGTTCTCATATTCCGGAAGCTTCGTTGAGGACGGCAGCGGCAGGCAGGTCAGCGGCATTGCGGCCGTGAGAGTCAGAAATAATTCCTCAAGGGCATATCAGCTGCTCAGCCTCAGCTTTGCGACAGACGGCGGCGACATTGTCTTTGACGTGACTGCGCTCCTGCCCGGCACGGAGATGACCGTGCTCTCAAAGGAGGCTGTTCCGTATAACGCCGATCTGCTCATTTCAAATGTTACCGCAATAAAAAGCCTTGAATTCACCGATACCCCTTCTCTTCATTCGGATATCTTTGAGCTGTCCGCTTCGGGCGGAGTGCTCGGCGTTAAGAATATCTCGGGCAAGCAGGTCGGCAACGTCTATGTTTATTATAAATCGACCGATTCAAACGGACTTTTCGGCGGCATAACCTACCGCATAAAGCTTGGCGATATGCCGTCGGGCAAGTTTGCCAAGACCGCCCCGCCGCATTTTGACGGCGAATCTAAGATACTGTATATCACCTATGTATAAGAGAATTTATAAATTCCCCGGGCTTGCCCTTTGCGTCGAGAGCGAGGAGCAGATATCGGGCAATGCGAATTTTGAACGCTTCCTGACCGATGAAGCCGAGGCACACGGTCATATCACGGTGCGCCGCTCGCCGCTGCCGCAGGTCGGCGAAGGAAAGCGAAACGGCAGATACCGTCGCATGAAGCACGGCGGCAGGGAGTATTATTACACGGCATTCTTTGACCCCGCCGAGGGCGGCTACAGGGATTACGCCTGCCTTGCTCGCGGCGAGACGGAGGAGCTTTATATTGATCACTGCGGCGGGCTTTGGGATTCAATGATAATAGACGCCCTCGATATCCCCGACAGGCTGCTCGAGGCGAAAGCCGCTTTTCTCCATTCGTCGTTTATAACCGTCGGCGGGGAGGGGATACTCTTTGCGGGCAACAAGCAGGCGGGCAAATCCACTCAGGCGGCGCTTTGGAACAAATACCGCGGCGCACTCACCGTCAACGGCGACAGAGCCGTGATAAGGCTTGAGGGCGGCGGTCTGCGTGCTTACGGCTCGGCATTCTGCGGCTCGTCGGGCATTGCTCTTGATGAGAGCGCACCCGTCAAGGCGATAGTGCTGCTCGGGCAGGCGAGTGAGAATACCGTCACGCCCGTGCCCGCACCCGAGGCTTTCAGAGAGTTGCTCGGCAAAATGACCTATGATACGAGCGTGCAGAGCAGCGTTGAGGCTGCGGCGGCGATAGCTGCCGAGGCTGTCGCGCGGGTGCCCGTGGTGCGACTGGTCTGCACACCCGATGAGAGAAGCGTTGAAGCGCTGGAGGCTGCTTTATGGAGAAAATAAGGGCTGAACGCCCATCGACCGAGCCGATGATATCGAGATATCTAAATGCCCGCTGTGCGAGCCTCGGTATACCCGCTTCGGCGACCTTTGAGCTGACTTCGGGCTGCAATTTTAACTGCAAGATGTGCTACATTCACTCCGCAGGTGCCTCCCGCTGCGGCGAGCTCAGCGCCGAGCAATGGATATCTCTCGGCAGGCAGGCACAGGAGCTTGGCGTGATATTCCTGCTGATAACGGGAGGCGAGCCGCTCTCAAGGCCGGATTTCCCCGAAATATACACCGCCCTGAAGCGCATGGGCTTCGTTATCTCGATAAATACCAACGGCTCGCTTCTCGGCGACAGGATCGCCCGCCTTTTTGAGGAGCTGCCGCCGACGAGGCTTAATATTTCGCTCTACGGTGCGGATAACGGAGCATACGGCAGCCTTTGCGGAGTGCCCGCATTTGAAAAGGTCATCGCCAACATCAGGAGAATGCAGGATATCGGTGTCGATGTTAAGATAAATTGCAGCGTGACGCCCGATAACTGCGACGATATCGAGCGGCTTTGCCGCCTGACCGCCGACATGGGGCTGAATATGAAGCTGACGACCTATATGTATCCGCCTGTGCGGCGTGATGCGGGCAGCGTCGGCTCAAATCCCGCGAGATTCACTCCCGAGCAGGCGGCTTACTACAGAGTGAAGTATTCGCTGTTGACCCTCGGCGAGGAGGAATTCCTGCGCCGTGCGGATAATCTGAATGCGTTTTTTGACAGCGAAAGCGAATGCGTCGACGATATCGAGGCCGAGCGGGGAGTGCGCTGCCGTGCGGGCAGGTCGGCGTTGTGGGTCGACCGCCTCGGCAATGTGAATCCCTGCGGCATGATAAACGGCGAGAGCCGAAATGCCTTGGAGCTGGGGCTTGCGGAGTGCTGGCGCGAGGTGAGAGAGGCGACCGCCGAGATACGGACCCCCGCCGAGTGCGTTAACTGCAAGCTGCGCCCGCTTTGCCCCGTCTGCGCGGCGGCGTGCAAGTGCGAGACGGGCAGGTTTGACCTTGCGCCGAAATATCTGTGCGAGATGAGCGAATACACGGCTCGGTTCATTGCCGAGCGAGCCGACGAGATCAGGAGCGAAAAACATGAGGATCAATAAAGATTATGTGGTCAGGAGGGTCGCGGGCGAGACGATGCTCATCCCCGTGGGCAAGAGCGTTATAGAGCATAACGGCATCTTCACCCTCTCAGAGAGCGGCGCTTTTATCTATGACCGCCTGTGCGAGGGCAAGACCCGCGACGAGATAGTTGAAGCAATGAAGATCGAGTTCGACGCCGACGAAGCGACGATAAGAAGCGACGCCGATGAATTTCTGCGCGGCTTGATCGAGGCAGGTATTGTATCCGAATAATTCAAGCCGTGTGCGGCAAGCTCCGCACACGGCTTTTTATTCATAACCTTGAAGCTGAATTAAATCGAAAATGTCGGTTGTTGAAAGAAGCCTGATGTCATGCTATAATCATTTTGTAAGCCTATCTTCGATAAAATGAGGGAAGCTGTATGATTGAAAGGAAAAAGAGAACTTTGATGATAGTCGGAAATGTGATGCTTGCGGTCGCCGTTGCATATACTTTCCGCTTCATCGGAAAAGGCGATTTTTATTCCTTACTGTTTTCCTATCTGCGCAGCTTTATTTATATCGGTCTTTTTACCGCATGGGGGCTTTCCGTCCGTCATCGCATAGTTCAGAAACAGGCAACTTTGAAAACCGTGAAGCGCTGGTAGCCACCGCGATTGAAAACAGGCTGATGGTTACAACATTAAAAGATGAATAACTCAAAAAATATCCTCGGCTTCAAAGGCCGAGTTTTTTTTGTGCTATTTGACAAACAGTCTCGGAAAACAATTACTTCTTCTGCGTTTACTGGCACAAATGCCAGTGACAAACGGGAAAAAATAAGTACAATTATAAGTGAAAAAGAAAATGAGTAACAAGGCGGTGATGGGAATGAGAAAGATCGTTTTGGACATTCAAAGTGCCATTCATGCGCACAATATGGAAAGAATGCTCATGCAGGAGTTAGAGGATTGCCAGGTTGTTGTTTCCGAATCGCCCGATTCAACCGCCGAATGGTGCAAATTGCATAAATCCGACGTGCTTTTGATGGAAGTAAAGGATTACTCTCCTTGGATGTTCCCGGAACGAATGGAAATAACAAAAAAGGTCAGAAAAAGCACCCCGGAATGTCGTGTTATTTTATTTATAAGCGACGAGAACGACGCGGCTCTTTCGGAAAGTGTCCGGCAAGCAAAGCGTGACGGCTTTATCGATGCTTTCCTGTTCGGCTCAGTTTCCGAAAACTACTTTGCTTCGGTTATCGACAGTGTATAAACGACCGATTAAATAATAATGCAAAGCTGTTTGACTGCCGAGCAGAGCAGACCGGTTTGCCGAATATTTATTTGCAGGCTTAAAGAAAGGCGGATGATATGATGAAGTTAAGTAAATATATTTTAACCTTACTTATAGCTCTGGCTGTGCTTGCCGCGTTTTCGGGCTGTGAGGCGAAACCCTCCGATGATCCTGATTTGACCGAAAACAAAACAACCGATGTCTCCCACTTGACGACCGCGCAAAATGACACCGATCTTTCGAGGCTTCAAAAAACCATTCTCGATAACAACGAATCGGTTGGTGTTGCCTATATCGGTTATGTCGGCTATGAGGCGAATGAGCAGGAGGTTTACAGATTTTTAGATAACAGTCAGTATGCGGATAAATATGATTTCCTCTGCGGCTCTCCCCTTGTAAACGTCGGCGGTGCGGAGCTGTATGCGGTAGTTATTGCCGATACTGAATACGTTGCTTCTGTTTATCGGGCGGAAATAACCGATAACGGCGAATACTCCGTAAAGACCGACGATGCAATTTATAAATACAGCGGCTACGGAATTGATTATTTTTTACTGCGCTGCAATGAAAGCGAAATACACTCAAACGTATCGCTGCTTTTTGAAAAGGGAAACAGCTCTTTTTCGGTGTTTCCGATGCTCTCCGGGATGGACGGACATCTTGTCGCTGAGAATTTTTATGATTTTTCCATATACAGTGATTACGGCGACGACAGTGAAGCCGAGGATAAAAATGTTGCAATAGCCAGAGAAATTCTTTTGGAGTCTCAAGAGGTGCAGTACTACATAAATATAGGTATGAGTGTGCAATATACAGGGCAAAGCCGGGAAATTGACGGTCGCCCGTGCTGGATTTTTGCGCTTGGCACAAACAGAGACGACCAATTCGTCAGAGAGCGCTATTACGGAGTGTGTGACAACCTTGTTTATTTTTACGATGCGTTGAATGACACATGGGAAGCTCTCGGGAACGGATAAAGGGCAAAATTAATTGCTTGAAGGAATTTTTATAATGTGACTTGCCAAAGCGTGCGAGATTGCCGGCTTCAAGGGCGTTTTTAAGGTCAACACATACTACGGCAATTCAAAAACACAGCATTTATATTACCTTGTTGTTCCTTGCGGAGATGAAGCTTATATTGTTAACTTCAGACCGGAGAAATTATATGACGATGATATTTCCGATATGAAAGGCATTGAATAGGCTTTCTTAAAGGACATTAAGGCGGAAAAGTATAATTAAAGTGCATTAAAAAGGAGGAATCTTTTATGGGATTATTTGACAAAAAGTTCTGTGACATATGCGGTGATAAAGTCAATCTGCTCACTCAGAAAAAGCTTTCGGACGGGCAGCTTTGCTCAGACTGCAAGCAAAAGCTAGGCTCATTCACAAGCGGCTGGAAGCAGAGAACCGTTCAGGATGTTAAAGCTCACCTTGAACAGAGAGAGCAGAACAAGCAGAAGTATCAGCAGTTTAACTGCACCGCAGCGGCGGGCGGAAGAAACAGTACGCTTCAAGCGGATTTTAATCACCGCTGGTTTATCTTTGCTATTGATAACAGAGATTTCAGGAGCGGTAACCCTCAGGTGTTTGAGTTTTCTCAGCTTCAGGATTTCTGGATCGAGCCGGAATACAGAACACTTGACGATTCGGATAACGACGGTATCCCCGACAACAGGGATGATTTCGACAACAGACAGCTTAACAATCAGGGCGGCTTCGGCGGAAACATGAACCGAATGAACAATATGATGAATACATCCATGCTCAATATTCCGCTTGCCGCTCAGCCGTTTGTGCGTAATTCAAGCTCATATTCCTCGCCTAACGAAATCCGTGAGGTATCCAACGTAAGAGTTTGCTTCCGTGTTACCGACAGATATATAACGAACCCGATAGGTTTTGATGTAACGTCGGGCATTTCATCGGGCAATCAGATGGAGCTTATGAACGCTTATGAAACAGCCGTTCAGGTTATGCAGCTTTGCCAGCAGATAAAGCAGGGCGGAGCTTCCGTAAACCAAGGCTACAGCCAAATGAATCAGGGCTACGGTCAGCCGCAGCAGAATATGGGCGGATTTGCAGGCAACACGGTCCAAAATGTCGCCTACACCGCAGCAGCATCCGCTCAGGTTCAAAACAACGCCTATAATAATGCTGCACCCGTTACACCGCAAACAGTTGACGCTTCCTGGTTTTGCTCATCCTGCGGCACACGTAACGAAGGCAAATTCTGCCAAGGCTGCGGCTGTGCAAAGCCTGCAGCAATGCCTTCACGCTGCCCGAGCTGCGGATGGACTCCGGCAAACGGTCAGCCTATGCCGAAATTCTGCCCCGAATGCGGAGCACGCTTGTAATTTGAAGCGAGTAGACTGCATTAAAAAAGCGAGCTTATTTTTGCTTATGCTGTTATTACCTATAGGTCTTTTCGGCTGCGGAGCAAAGAAAAAATACACTGCGGCAGATGTGAGTGTAATCAGTTTTTCCTGTTCGTCAATGAGCTACACGGATTCTTATGTTTATTCTCTCAAAAAAGAAAATGAGGAATGGCTTTTTGATGCAGACTATTCCTACGACTATGAAAATCCAAGGGTAGAATTTGAGAATAAAAAAGTAAGCGCACAGGATGCCGCGGCAATACTTGACGTTGTGAAAGAGCAGGGCCTTATTTTACAGGCTCAGAAGTATAAATCTCCGCGAATTAAAGCCTTTGTTCTCGACGGCGGCGGATACTTTCTTTATTTTAAGATGAACGACGGCACAGAAATCAATGCGGAAATATATAACGAGGATTTGGTAAATGAATTACGCACTTTGGCAGAAAAGTGCCGAAAATCATAACCTACCGTGTTAACTAAAGCACGGAATAATATATTGGAGGAAAAACTATGGCAGACATTAAATCAATTGCAACGGCAACAGCCCCGAGAGAGTTTGAACTCTCTTATTCAACCACCGTTGAAGAGGTATACGAAAAGCTCAGCGCACGTGCTTCGGCTTTTAAAATGCCCTTCAAAATCAAAGAGGGAATCCCCGGAAAGCGCATTTCTTTTGAGAAAGAACCGAACCTCGATGTTACGATTTGGGTCTTTGTCAAGGACGGCAATAAAATCAAGGTCATGGCAAACATTCAGGAGAACAAAACTACCGTCAACGGTATGCGCGTTGACAAAAACAGCGTAATGCAAAAAGGCATAAAAGGTGTAGCTAATCTTCCTATTGAAAGAGGCGCGTATCTTGACGAAGTGACCGAAAAGGTTAAAAAGATACTCAACGGCGAGCAGGTTGAAGATTATGTAGCGCCCGTTGGTGCCAACGGCAGCGGACAGGGCGAAAAAGATTGGCTTGTAGCCCTTCTTCTCTGCCTTTTCCTCGGCGGAATCGGTGCACACCGTTTCTATGCGGGTAAAGTAGGATCAGGCATTCTTTATATTCTCACCGCCGGCGTTTTCGGCATCGGCATTCTTGTTGACCTGATAAAGATCATTACCGGCAAATTCACCGACAAAGACGGCAATCCCATTCAAAAAAAATAAAAATTTAAAAAAGAGAAAGGGTCGATTAACATGAAAAAAATCCTGGCATTACTCATGATTCTTACTGTTTCTCTGAGCCTTTTTGCTTGCGGAAAGGCTGACGGCGACGGCAAGGAAAGCACAACAGGAAATACTATCGCAGTTGATGAGACAGAAGACACAACAGCCGAAGAAACAACGGCGGAAGGAATGAAGGAGGGTGACGAAGGCAACGGACCTGCAGATATCAACGCAGAGTTTATCACTCTCAAGCTTCCGGCAGGCTACAAGTATAAAGTCGATTCCTTCAGCAAGGATTCAAAAGATCCGCTCAAGGGCGATGTGACCCTGTTTATTTACAAAGACGGAGAGTATTCTCCTGTTGCAAAGCTTACCGCGACCGCTCGAAACATGGTTCGCAGTCAGGAAGAGGCTGTTGAAAACACGATAAAGCTTTGCAACCTTCAGACCTATAAAAACGGAAAATCTGAAATCGGCAAAGATGCTCAATACGGTGAAAACACCTATTCGATTATTCATGTTACAACAGAAAACTACGAGAAAGACTTCTTTGTTACATATGCAAACAGAGGTGAGTCGGATAAGACCGGACTTCTTGTCAAGCTTGAAATCAATAATAAGAATATCAAAGCTGACGACCCGTTTATCAAAGAGCTTCTTGACAGTCTTAAGATAGTTATGGCTTAAAAATTCGGGGACTGTACCTGAGCATTTTCGGGTACAGTCCTGCTTGTAAAAGGAGAGTATGTCATGAGTAAAATAGCAGAAAAAAAAGACATTAAAATGACCATATTTATCATGGTCGCCGGCATCGGCTTGATAGTTGCGGGTGTAATCGGAATTGTTACAAGCAGAATTGAAAGCAGAGATTATAAAAATTCAACCGATATACAGAGAATTTCCGCCGTCATTGTTGACTTTTCAACCAAAGACGATAAGGATGATTCCGGTGATGTTCGTTATACAACATATAAATTTAAAGTTTCATATGTTATTGACGGAAAAACCTATAAGGGAAAATATGAAGAACGTGTCTGGTCGAGCAGCTACGAAAAAAAATATACCTATGATAAATTGAGAAAAGGCGATACAATAAACGTCGAGGTTTATAAAACCTCAAAAGGCGATTACAAGCTTTCCCCGGAGGGAAATCCTGTTGATTTTCTTCTCTATTGCGCGGCAATCCCCGTCGGCTTGTTCTTTGTTGTTATAATGATATGCGATGTTGAAAAAGGCAAACGGAGAAAGAAAAGCGAAAACGAAATGATCAGCAAGGAATAAATCAGAGGTATTTTTATGGATTTATCATTATCGCTGTTTATTGCGGCTTCCTTTGCCATATTATGTACATTCTATATCGGTAAAAGAATACTTACAGTAGATTTTTCGGAATACTCTTCCGAAAACTCCAAAAAAGCCAAACTTGAAAGATTGCTTGCAAAAAAGGACACTCCCCTTCAGAATTCAAAAATCCGAAAAGATATAAGAAATGCCTTTGAAAGAATTCTGATACCGCTCGGAAAAGCGGATAAAGACCTTCTTCCGGCAAGAATGGATATGGCATTCCGAAAAAAAATCGTCAGTCAAATCAACAGACTTAACAAAAATAAGCTTTGCCGAAAAATTTACGTTACGGATGTTGTTCCCATCCCTAAAAATGACTTTGAAACATGGAGCGATGACGGCAGAGAATGGCGTGAATCGGTTTTAAAGTGCAGCACACTGGAGCGTTTCGAGTCAACCAAAGACAACACGGTTCAGCATGAGATATACCGTAAGAATTCATATCTCAGAATACTCCAGTCAAGACACGTTCGCAGCACCGATCAAAAAGAAAAAAAGAAAAGCTATTATAACGATATGTTAAGAATAACCTGCCCGTCCTGCGGTGCAAGTGTTAAGCTTGACAGTCAGCAGGTTACCTGCGAATACTGCGGCGCCGTTATTAAAAACGAGTTTTACGATTGGCAGACCGAGTCGTTCGAGATTTATGAATCTATCAGTACAAACCTGAAAAGATTTTTACAGCTTATCGTGTCCGGCTCCATACTTTTTGTATGTGTCTTTCTGTGCTTATATTTAATCGATGACATCGAGATTTCCCTTGCGGCCGGCGTCGGTGCAGCGATTCTTGCTTTGGGAGTGATTGTCTCGCCTATTATCTACGGAAAAGTTAAGCAAGACAACCTTGCAAAGAAAATCGTAGGATACTCAGAGAATTACCTCAGAGCCTGCTTAAACGAATACTTCTTGAAAAATGAAAGCGACAAGGATATGCTTGATTTCAGCGTTGATACAATCAAGCTTTTAAAGGTTGCAAATACAGACGAGATAACAAAGGTTACGGCTGAAATTAACGGAACCAAAACATTCCTTCCCGAAAATCAAAAGCCGTTTACAAAAAAAATTAAAAAGAAATTGACCCTGCAAAGAGCAAGAAATCCGGAAAAAAGAAAGACTGACGGTGATTTCTTTACTGAAAAAGAATGTCCGAGCTGCGGAGCAAACTTCTTGCCCGATGAAAACGGATGCTGCTCTTATTGCGGTTATACCCTTCACGAAGATAGCATAAAGTGGAAAATAAAAAGCTGAATCTTATTAAAATCCTTCAATGCCGATTAAGGTGATGAAGGAAAACAGATTGGAGAATAAAATGGGAATTTTTGATAAGTTAAAAAACACAGCACAAAAGGCAGTTGTTTCTGCAGTACAGTCTGCGGGCAACAAAAGAGAAACATTTACATTCCGAGCATTGCCCGAAAGCCTTGCCGAAATGCAAGCGCTTCCCGAGGCAAGCCTTGACACACCGTTCAAAACCGCTGCACTCACCGTGCTTGCACTGTGCGCATACGCCGCCGACAAAAACATCGGAACAGAGATGCTTAATTGGCTCAGAGGCCCCCGTCCGCTGAACGGAATGGAGATTTCATTTTTGAACGATCGTTTTCGTGACGGAAAGACCTATCTTCCGTTTACCTATTTTGTCGGTTCGACACCCGATAATAATTATACTCCAACCGAGCCCTACACCATAGTTGTCGAAAGCAACCATGTTTCGGCGGAAGAGCAGGGCTATATGAAGCTCTTTATACCGTGCGGCGGTGCAGATGACCCCCGTCCCGTAAAGCTTCGTCAACGCGGGAGCGACGGAAAATGGTTCTTATGGGAGCAGTACCTGCTGACCGGCGTGCGTACCCCCAAAGCGGCAGATCCTTGGGCATAAAATATAAAATTGGCTTCGCGGCTTTAAAGACTCTGTTTTTGCAGCAGAGCAAGTGATTTTACTCGCCCACGGGAACCGAAGGGGCACCAAAAAGCCTGACAGAGCTTTTTGAAAACCTTGTGCAAATTGAATATTGAGCAGCAAGAATGGCTTGAGATCTGTGTTGGGCAGGTATCAGGCCATTCAATTTATGCCTGATCCCGCGGTTATTATAATAATCCGGATAATATCCGATTCCGAATCAGACGAGCGCATCCGGGTCTTGCGGATATGTAAGCTCCGACCTTGGGATAACGGAGAAGGCGTACATAACGGCATTGTCCGGACGAGCACTTTACGGCTCATGTTCCGCCGGCTGCCTGTGTCCTTTGGCAGCTTCCGTTACCATGCTGAGAGGCGGTTCGCCGTAAATCATATGACGCAGTATCTCCGCCGTGCAAATCCGAAATCGGACAGGACTGCCGCTGCGCGACCAGATTGACTTCGGTTGAATCTGTCACCCGTTTCCGGTCGGGCCTTGCTTTGGCGTCTGAACCGGATCCGAAAGAGGAAAAATACAGCCCTCCGCGGAAAAATCCGCAGAGGGCATATATAAGCGGTTATTCAGCCGACTTAACCCTTACTGTTTGCAATAGCTTGGTCGATAAGCTCGTTCAGCTTCTCCGACTGCTTTTTCCCCGTGATGGCGCCCGTGATCGGATCGCCTACGATGTTACCGTTCTTATCAACCACATATGTGGTGGGATACGAATACAGCCCCGAAGTGAATTTTCCAGCCTCGCTGTTGGATTCAAACCAGATATTTTTGTATGACACACCTTTCTTTGTCAGAACATCCTTTGCTTCCGAAATAGCCGTTTTATCGCCGTCCAGCGTGAAGGAGTTGATACCGACTACCTCTCCGCCTTTTTCGGAGAGGCTTTTGTTAAGCGCATCAAGATCGCTGAGCTCGCCCACGCATGGGCTGCAGGTCGTAAACCAGAAGTTAACCACGGTGACGGTATTGCCGGCAAACAGTGTGCTGCTCTTTACTTCGTTTCCGTCAAGGTCCTTGCCCTCAAATGAGGGGAATTTCATCAGGTCGCTGTTTTCTTTGGACTTTCCGTTTTCTGCCGGAACGCTCATATCGCCCTCGGACGGCTTTTTCCCGCAATCAGGGAACTTCAGCTCAAGAACGGTCAGCTTGCCCTCGATTTCGCGTATCTGTTCCGCTCCGTCTTTGAGCAGCTTAAGCTCATCGTCGGTAAACTGATCCTTTGAGTTTTCAATTGTTGTAAGTAAAAAATCGCCGTAATTGCCGCCGTCCTCGATCATTGCCATGCCTTTGTCGGCGGACATGAACACCTTTTCCCAGAGGGAGTTGTTTTCGGACAGGATCGCTGTTTCCTGCTGCATCAGCTTTTGATGCAGTTCGGACGCCTCGTCCGTTGTTTTCGGATCTGCTGCCAGCAGCGAGGCAATCCCGGTTTCCTTGCTGCCTTCATTTTCTTTGCCGTCTTTCGACATACCGCAGGCGGCAAGGCCGAGGATCAGCAGCAGCGCAGCAAGCACGGCCAGTATTTTTGTTCTTTTCATAAATAATTACTCCTTATCTTTATTGGATATTTTTTGCTGCTCCGCATTTTTTGCAGAACAGATGTCATCTTTTCCTTTACAAAATCCATAACGAAATTTTACTGCCTCCGTGGGGCAGGCGCGTACGCACATTCCGCAGCGGATGCATTCGGTATGGTCAGGGCTTTTGGTAACGTCTACATCCATTTTGCACGCCTTTGCACATTTTCCGCAGGAGATGCACTTATGCTTATCAACCCTCATTCCGAGGAGGGATACCTTATTAAGCAATGCATAAAAAGCACCGAGCGGACAAAGCCATTTGCAGAACGGGCGGTAGAACAGCACACTCAACACAATCGTAACTATCAGAATGCCGAACTTCCATGAGAACAAGGCTCCGAGTGCATCGCGGAGACCGGAATCTACGGCTGCGAGAGGAATAGCTCCCTCAAGCACTCCCTGCGGACAAAGATATTTGCAGAAGAACGGATCCCCCATACCGACATCATTGACTGCAAGGGCGGGCAGTAAAACTACCATTATGAGCAGAACGGCGTATTTTATGTAGGTCAGACCCTTCAGCTTTTTTGTGGAAATCTTTTTGGTCGGAATTTTGTGCAGCAGCTCCTGAAACCAACCGAACGGACACAAAAACCCGCAGATGAAGCGCCCAAGCAGCACGCCCAACAGAATAAGAAAGCCCGTAATATAATAGGAGAAGGCGAATTTTGACGACCCCACCACCGCCTGAAATGCTCCTATAGGGCAGGCTCCCGATGCCGCCGGGCAGGAATAGCAGTTCAGTCCGGGGACGCAAACGGCTTTCCCTTTGCCCTGATAAATTCCGCCCTTAAAAAAATTCGGGAGATGGATGTTGGTGAGAAGCGTCGCTGCCGCTTGTATCAAACTCCGAAAGCGTGACAAAATCCTTGATATGCTCTTTTTCTTATTATCAGTTTTTTTTCTATCCAATTCCGATACACTCCAGACACAGCCTGATCGCCTTGCTGAGCACGGTGTCCGCCTCTCCGCGCAAGGCTCCGAAACAGATCATTGCTGCAGCGCCGACGATCAATGAGAACTGAAGCAAAGCTTTTTTCGATCGAACCAATGAGGTCACCCCTTTCCTTTGTGCCCTCATTGTAGCACGGAGAACATAAAATTTGTGTTAAGAATAAAAACTTAACACAAATCTTATGTTTGTATGATATAATAGAACCGTCAAATAAACCGAGAAGTGAAGCAAGGAGGCTTTTCATGCATATTTTAGTTGTTGAAGACGAGAAGGCGCTTTGCGAGACGATCGTCCGCAGTCTGCGCCGTCTTGATTACAGTGTGGATTATTGCTATGACGGAAACAAAGCGATCGAGCTGCTCGGCATTGAGAGCTATGACCTTGTACTGCTTGACTTGAATCTGCCGGGCGCGGACGGCATGACAGTATTGCGGAAGCTCCGCCAAACGGACAGAGACACCAAGGTTCTGATCCTTTCCGCGCGCAGCGAGGTCGCCGATAAGGTGGACGGACTTGATGCCGGAGCAAATGACTATTTATCCAAGCCCTTTCATTTGGAAGAGCTGGAGGCAAGAATACGCAGCCTGACCAGACGACAGTTCACGCAAAACGACGTGGTTCTGAACTGCGGCAGCGTTTCCTTCGACACCAAAGCACGCATAGCCTCCGCCAACGGACTGAAGCTGACGCTCACCCGAAAAGAGGCGGCGATTCTTGAATACCTGCTGCTGCATCAGGGGCGTCCCGTAAGTCAGGAAGAGCTTATTGACCATGTTTGGGATAACAGCGTGGACAATTTCAGCAATTCGATTCGGGTACACATTTCCGCTTTGCGCAAAAAACTGCGCACCGCTCTCGGATACGATCCTATCCGCAACCGCATCGGCGAAGGATATCTTTTGGAGGAAAACATCTTATGAAAAAGCTTTCTTTGCAATGGCGCATTACCTTAATGACCGCCGTTTTGATCGGTTTGACCTGCGTTGCAATGAACTGTCTTTTGAGCTACTCCGGCAGATATTATATGGATTCCATAGGTTCATATGTTTCCGCATTCAGCGACACAGAGGGGGGAGAGCCCGGCTTTTTCGATCCGGAGCAAAAAAAGGCCGATAAGGAGCTGACTATTATCATACACGGCGTGCAGGATTCCTTTATCGCCACTAACTGGTATATTACGGCGGCGGTGACGCTTATCGGCGGCGTGCTGGCATATTTCGTCAGCGGCCGTGCGCTGAAGCCTCTGCGAACCTTTGCAGCTCAAGTAGAAAAAGTGCAGCCTAATAACCTGACGGATATGAAGATTACCGAGGAAGTTCTGCCGGAGTTTCGACAGTTCAGCATATCGTTCAACAGTATGCTCGACCGTCTTGACGAGGGCTTTACCGCCCAGCGGCAATTCACCGGAAATGCCGCCCACGAGCTTCGCACTCCGCTTGCGCTTATGCAGGCTCAGCTTGAGCTGTTTTCCGCCGAGCACCCCGACGTGCTTCCGGAAACGGCGGACTTCCTTCGCCTGCTGCGTGAGCAGACGGAGCGGATGTCTCAAATGACGAAAACCCTCCTTGAAATGAGTGAGCTTCGCATGGTTCCGTGTAACGACCGGATCGAGATAGCTCCGATGGTTGAAGAGATTTTTGCCGACCTTTCCCCGCTTGCGGACAGAAACGGTATTGCTCTTGAGTGCGACGGCAACGGTGTTATGACTGGCAGCGATACGCTGATATATCGGCTGCTTTTTAACCTGACCGAGAATGCAATACGCTACAACCGTCAAAACGGAACGGTGTGGGTCAAGACGGCAGAGGAGGGAAAGGCTCTTGTTATCCGCGTATCCGACACCGGATACGGCATACCCGAGAAGTACAGGGAAAGCATTTTTCAGCCCTTCTTCCGTGTGGATAAATCCCGCAGTCGGGAATATGGCGGCGTAGGATTGGGGCTGTCGCTTGTTTGGGAAATTGCCGCACTGCACAGCGGCGAGGTTCGGGTGGAGGAAAGCTCGGAGGTCGGAACAACAATCGTTGCGACTTTTCCTGTATAAAAGCCGAAAAAATCAGACGGGGGCAAAAAAATGAGCGAAAACAGATTCATATTTTTTCACGGATATGACGAGCTCCTCTGGCACGGATATGAAAAGAACGGCTTGATAGACGAATTCGCGGGGGTTCGTTTTTGCCGGTCCCTGCTGCTGCCCGAAAGAAAAAATTAAATGAGCTTGCAAAAAAGACGGGAAGCTGTTTAAGCTCATAACCGACAATAATTATCCGTGGTATATCGATCGGCTTCAGGGCGGCGGATATATAGACGAGTATCAGTATAATACCGAACTTATAGATTCACTCGGCAATTTTTACGGTTTTCAAATGCACGAATGGATATCAAATATGCGTTCCGATTATTTCAAATTAAAAAACCTTGATGCTGCCGCTTGGAGTGAGGAGCTGATTGTAAAAGAAATATTGCGCCTTTTTCCCTTTAAGCATATTTTTCTTGAAGCGGCTACCGCAAAAGAATATGCAGAGCTTTTTCCTGTGCCCTTATACTTTGAACAGCTGACGGATAATGCAAGAAAGCTGCTTAAAATGCGTCAGGAAATCACATCCGGACAGCTTTTGCCCTGTGACAGCGTAATGATGGCGCCGAAGCTTGAATTTAAGCTCGGAGTTAAACGCATAATGCCGGAAATAGGGGCACAGACACCGAGGGCAGCTATCCGGCTTTCCTACGCAAGAGGTATGTCACGGGCTTATAAAAAAAGCTTCGGAGCCTATTATGAGCCGTGGGGAGGACAGCCCTTTACTGTGTGCAATTATAATGCTGACGGTGAAAATGAGTGGAATATTCACGGCGGAGAGTTTCCGTTTGAATCGGCGGGCAGTAACGGAGGAAGCTCTCGCTCACTGCAAAAACGGCTTTTAATATATGCTTATCTGGCGGGCGCCGAGTTTGTCGGCGAGGAATGGGGCGGCTATAATACATTTTATGACCTGAAAGACTTCACTCTTTCTCCGTACGGGAAAACAAAGCGGCTCTTTCTGCGGTTTGCAGAGAAATATCCTGCAGGAGAGTTTTATTCTCCCATGCCTCTTGAAGCGGGAAACTACCGTTTGACTGTCAGCTATAAAACAAAGGGATACCGAACCGTAAAAGAAGGGAAAAAGACCGTAGAATTTACGGTGATGCCCGCATAGCACGCACTGTCTTTGTCGGAAACCGTTTATATAGATTCATGCAGTGCTCTTTTAACTCTTACAATTTTGTGACAACTTTCAAGCGCTTTTTCGGTGAATAAGGCTCTCTTTTTTGCTATGCTTGTGTTGCGGAAAGGAAATCCGCAAATAAATTCAAAGGAGCACTTGTTATGAAAAACAAAAAAAACATTCTTGCAACAGTATTCGCACTTATCCTTGCTTTGAGCGTTGTTACCGCCTCGGCGACAGCCGCTGCGGCAAACGGCAGGAGAAGCGACAAGATCGAGACGCTGCCGGAAATCATCTCCGTCGAGTCGCCCGACGACTGCGGTGTGCCGTCCGTTGAGAGCTTTGTCAGAAATCTCGACACTCTGACCGAAAAGGAAAGAGCGGCTCTTATTGCCGACCTTGACGAGCTTGCAAGGCTTGAGAAGCAGATCGATGAGATCTACGCCCGCATGACCGACGGGAACGCCGACAAGCTCTATGACGAGATCGACGCCGTAAACGACAAAATCACGGCAGTCCTTGAAAGGAACGCAGAGCTTTGGGAGCGCGTAAGTGATGAGTACGATGTTAAAGTCGCTGCAAACGACCCGGATATGACCTTTTAAGCTCGGCGGCTACGGCCATTTGCTCTGCGAAAAAGGTACAGACAAGTCATAACCACAGAGCCGTGTCCCGGCGGCACGGCTCTGGATTCCAACGGAGGCGCTATGAAACAGCTTATATACATCGCAGAGGATGAGAAAAACATAAGAGAGACACTTCAGCGATTTCTCGAAAATGACGGATACGAGGTGTGCGCGTTTGAAACCGGAGACGCGCTTTTAGGTGCGCTTTTTAAAAGACGCGCCGATCTTGTTATTCTTGACATAATGATGCCCGGCACGGACGGACTGACCTGCTGCCGCCTCATTCGTGAGAAGGACAAGGTCCCGATCATTCTGCTCACGGCAAAAGACACCGAATACGACTACGTCAGCGGAATTCTGCAGGGCGGGGACGACTATCTGACCAAGCCGTTTCGTCCGACGGTGCTTTTGATGCGGGTAAAGGCGCTTCTTCGCCGTGTGGAAATGGAGCGCGGCACGGATCCCCTGGACAGGGATATTACAGTCGGCGATCTGCACTTTTCGGGCAAGGAGAAGAAGCTCTTTTGTAAGGGAAAGCCTCTCGCCCTCTCGCCGAACGAGATGAAAATGCTGTTGTTTTTGATGCATGGCAAGGGCAAGGCTTTTTCACGCGACGAGCTGCTTGACCACATCTGGGGATATAACGATGATGTGGAAACCAGAGTGACCGACGAGACTCTTCGACGGATACGCAGCAAGCTTTCCTCGGCGGACAGCAGCGTGCTGATTGAAACGGTTTGGGGCTATGGCTACCGGCTGCACTCGGGGGAGGGAGGAGAATGAAGCACATAAAAAGAAAAATAACGCTTTCCGTTCTCGGCACCATGCTGCTTGTTTTCGCTTCACTTCTCGCTGCCGTCAACATCTTTATTCCGAAATATCTGACGGCGGAGGCGCAGAAGGCGATTCTTTTGGAGGATGAGCAAAAGCCTCCCGTCCCGTTCTCCTATATCTACGGCGGCGAGGCTGATGCTCAGGAGCATTTTCTGACGCCGAGCGTCAGATACCTTGAAATCGAGGGCGAGCTCTTCGAGACGGAATATCTCTCGAGAGCCGAGCAGCGGCTTCGGGAATACTGCCGGAGCGAGAAGCCCTCCGCCGATGAGTTTCACACCCTGAAAATCGGCGGAAGCCGCTTTGTTTTTCGCCTGACTCAGGTTGAAGCCGACGAATATGAGGAGGCTTATTCTTACATTCTTTATGTGGATGTCGGTGCGGTTATGCAGTATGCGTCTTATCTGAACGCCGTGTTTTTTGCGGTGCTGACCGTTTTGACCGTATTGGTCTGCCTCTTCGGCTGGAGGCTCGGCGGCTATGTGGAGAGGGCGCATGAATCGCAAAACTGGTTTTTTCAAAATGTGTCGCATGAGTTGAAAACACCGATGATGGCAGTTCAGGGCTGTGCGGAGGGAATACATACCGGTGTTCTCGAACCTGTTGAAGCGTCCGGTGTGATCCTTGAAGAGAACGAGCGTATGTCCTCTCTGATAGAGGAGCTGCTTGCGCTCTCTAAGCTGGAGGCGGGACAGATCAAGGCGGACTTTCATTCGTCCGACGTGCGAGAGCTTCTGTATGACTGTATGCGCAGCACTGAAACTCTTGCAAAGCAAAAAAGCCTTCGCATCATACCTCATTTTGACAACAGACCCGTTCTTGTAAGCTGTGACGAAATTCAGCTTCGCAGGGTTTTTACAAACATCATCACCAACGCTCTGCGCTATGCTGAAGAGGAAATAGAAATCGAATGTACGCAGGAAAGAGGAAAGGCCGTCATCCGTATCCGTGACGACGGCAAGGGCATTTCGCCCGAGCTGCTGCCGCATATCTTCGACCGCTTCTTCAGCACCCGAAAGGACGGAACAGGGATCGGTCTTGCCCTCGCAAGGGAGATAGTTGCCCTGCACAGGGGAACGATAAAAGCCGAAAACGACGGCGGAGCGGTGTTTGAGATCAGCCTGCCGGTCAAAAACAGGTAGTTTTATTTTAATTGTCGCCCGCTTTTGCGGCAATAATATATAAACAGCAAATAATTGACAGAGAAAGGAAAATCCACTTATGAAAAAGATACTTGCATTTGTCCTCGCAGCCGTTATGGTTCTCTCACTTGCCGCCTGCACCGATAAGGACTCCGAAGGCGGTGCGACGTCGCCCTCCGGCGCTCAAACAAATCAACCTAAAAGCGCATTGGAAATTCTCGAAAATGTCTGGGACAAATATTCACCCGATGACAAATTCCCCGCGGTGGGCGGTTCCCCTAAGCATGTGAAGGACGACGCGCCCGGAAAATTCGATGTTAAGGACGCAGACGCCCTTGACTACGACCTCGGCTTCCCGAAGGCGAGCGCCTCCGAGATCGACGACGCCGCTTCACTCTCGCATATGATGAATCAGAACACGTTTACCTGCGGAGTGTATCACGTTAAAAACTCCGGCGGTGCCGAGGCTCTTGCAGGAAAGATCAAAGACAATATCCTTGTGAGGCAGTGGCTGTGCGGCTTCCCCGAAAAGCTCGTCATCCTGACAGTCGGCGATTATGTTATCTCCGTGTTCGGCGCCGGCGAGCTGATAGACACCTTCACCTCAAAGCTCACCGCCGCATACGGCTCCGCCAAGCAGCTTGTCGATGTGCCCATCGCATAAAGACGAGCTATGCTGTTTTCAAGTATAACTTTTCTGTACTGCTTTCTGCCGTGCGTTCTGCTTGTATATTTCATTGTTCCCGACCGCATGAAGAACTTTGTTCTTCTGTTGTCGAGCCTGCTTTTCTACGGTTGGGGCGAGCCGAAATATCTTGCATTTATGCTCGCGTCGATCGCGCAGTCGTATATTGCCGCGCGCCTCGTCGAGCGCCTGCGCGGGACAGCAGGCGCGAGGCTTGTGACGGCTCTTTCTGCCGCTGCAAGTCTCGGCCTGCTCGCGTACTGTAAGTATGCTGACTTTTTTATTGAAAACTTCAACGCTTTGACGGGGCTTTCCGTCCCGCTCCTGAGGGTCGCGCTGCCCGTCGGCATCAGCTTCTATACCTTTCAGATCCTGAGCTACGTTATCGACGTTTACCGCGGCGACGTGCCCGCACAGCGCAATTTTATCGACCTTGCAATGTATGTGGCGATGTTTCCGCAGCTTATAGCCGGGCCTATTGTTCGCTATTCCGACATCGCGGGAAGCCTGAAAAACCGAAGAACCTCTCTTGCCGACGCCTCGGAGGGGATAACGCGCTTTTCCGTCGGACTTGCAAAGAAGATCCTCCTTGCTAATCAGGCGGCGCTCATTGTGTCCGAATTCAAAGCGTCAGGCGAAAAAACAGTGCTGTTTTATTGGCTGTATACCGTTTCATATATGCTGCACATCTATTTCGACTTTTCGGGATACTCCGACATGGCGATCGGCTTGGGGCGCATCTTCGGGTTCCGCTTCTCCGAGAACTTCAACTACCCTTATATTTCCTCAAGCATCACGGAATTCTGGCGCCGCTGGCATATTTCTCTCGGCGGGTGGTTCCGCGATTACCTGTATATCCCGCTTGGCGGAAACCGAGTAAAGCCGCTGCGCCATGTTTTCAATATTCTTGTCGTGTGGGCAGCCACCGGCTTTTGGCACGGGGCGGCGTGGAATTTCATACTGTGGGGGCTGCTCTACGCCGTGCTGCTGCTGTTTGAAAAGTACGTTTTGCGCCCGAATATGCGCCTTAAAGTGCCGATGCATATCTATACGCTGCTGTTTGTCGCCCTCGGCTTTATACTGTTTGACTCGGCAACTGTCGGCGATGCGCTTGTGTCCTTCAAGGCAATGCTCGGCTTCTCCGGGCTCCCTGCCGCAGATGCGGCTTCGCTGTATTATCTCAGAAGCAACGCCGTGCTGCTCGTCGTTTCCGCAGCAGGCGCGACGCCGCTGCCCAAACGTATCTGTGAAAAAATCGGAGAAACGGCGCTCGGCAAAAGAATCTTTTCCGTTGCCGTGCCTGCTTCGGCGGCGGCGTTAATTGCCGTTTGCACCGCGTATCTTATAGACGGCTCTTTTAATCCGTTTGTTTATTTCAGATTCTGATTTGCGGCCGTGCGTAAGCTCGACGGAGGTATTCCATGAAAAAATTCCAACAAATACTGACATTGGTCTTGTCTCTCGGCTTTCTTGCCGCATTTGCCGTCCTGACAATACTCTTGCCCGACGCTCCCGAATCGCAGTCTGAAAGACGCCTGCTGGCAAAGCGTCCGGCGCTGTCGCTTTCGTCCGTTGCGGACGGCAGCTTCATGAGCGGCTTTGAAAAATATATGCTCGATCAGTTTCCGCTGCGTGACAGCTTCCGTACCTTGAAGGCAGTCGCCGCTGCGAAGGTTTTTATGCAAAAAGACAACAACGGGCTGTATTCCGTCGGGGAGCATCTCTCAAAGCTTGATTTCCCGACAAACTACCCGTCCGTTGACCGTGCCGCAAGTCGCTTTCGGAATGTGTTTGACACCTATCTCAAGAATTCCGGAGCAAAAACATATCTGTGTGTGATCCCGGACAAAAACACTTTTATCGCATCGCAGAACGGCTATCCCGACAAGGATTACAACGCGCTCGTCAAGCGTCTGCAAAGCGGATTTCCGCAGGCGGAATATATTGACATTTCAAAGCTTCTTTCACCGGATGATTTCTATTACACCGATTCGCATTGGCGGCAGGAGAAAATTTTAACGGCTGCCGCCGAAATTGCAAAAAAAATGGGTGCGGAGCCGATAGGGGAATGCGAGGTGCACGACACCGGCGTCCCTTTTTACGGCGTCTACTACGGTCAATCGGCGCTTCCGCACGCATCGGAGCCGTTTAGGTATCTTGACAACTCCGTGATACGCAGCCTGAAGGTATATAATGCCGAGACAGCGTCCGAGATACCGGTTTACGACCTCAAGGCGGCAGGCGGACGCGATCCATACGAGATGTTTCTCGGCGGTGCGCGTTCGATCATCACAATCACAAACCCAAACGTCGTGCGTGAACGCAGACTCGTCATTTTTCGTGATTCGTTCGGCAGCAGTATAGCCCCGCTTCTTGCAGCAGGGTATTCCGAGATAACGCTCGTCGATATCCGCTATATCTCGCCCTCGGCCCTTTCGAAGCTCGTTGATTTTTCCGGGGTCTCCGACGTGCTGTTCCTTTACTCCGCCTCGGTCATAAATAACAGCGAGACGATAAAATAGCGGCCCCGAAGGCGGAGAGTTGAGAACGAGACAGCCATTCAGGAGGCGCTGTCCCGCCTAATCAAAAACAAAACCGTCCTCATCATCGCCCACCGGATGCGCACCGTCTCCGGCGCAGACAAGATCGTGGTGCTCAGGGACGGCGCGGTAGCCGAGCAGGGCTCGCCCGCAGAGCTGCTGCAAGCGGGCGGCATCTTTGCCCATATGGTGCAGCTCCGGACCGAAAGACGGAGCTGGACGCTTGCGAAACAGAAAATCCTTTGACAGAGAAAGGTAACTTTGACTACGAAAACAACACCGCAGTGCAGAAACCCTGCTCTGCGGAATTACATACAATTTGACGGTAAAACACCCTGCAAGATTTTTTGGTCTTGCAGGGTGCAATCATTTGTTGGGTAAAAATATAATTTTTCAATTTCCGGGGGTTGGTGATAACACCATATTATTTTCTCCCAACAAGTATATAACAAACACCTTGTTGATACTTGCTGGATATGTTTCTGCAATTTCTCCATTATATATTACTCGAACCCTATCACCAACATTGAAATTCGGAACAGGTATTTCGGAAATAACATCTAATGAAACTGTTATTCTATCCGCTGATTTGCTTTCGTTTGAATCAGCATCAGGCTTTACAGTAATACTTTTTTCTTTAACTTCAATTACTTCGCCATTGAAATAGGGATTAACATTGACATCGTCTGATTTTGTTTGTCTTGAATATTTTATTTCAAATGCATCTAAATCAGAAATGGTTATATCGCCATTACTTAAAGCATCTTTGACATTGTTTTTAGTGCCATCGGTAAATTCAACTATTATATACTGACTTATAACATTATAGAAATAGTAATCATATTCATCATCAGTATAAAAGAGTTCTAACGCCGTGTCGTAGGAAACACCGTCATCTACAGAATGGTCAACAATTTTGTCAATGGTTTTCGTAGTTGTTATATTTTGTGGTGCATTTGCTTCGCCTACATTTGAAACTGATGAAAAATATTCTTTTGCGGCATTTTCGCAAAAAGCAGTTTGCTCTTCTATATATCTTTGAGAGTCAAGTGCCTTGCCTTGTAAATGCCAAGGAAATTTCTCTTTAATATCCTCCGCATAGTAAGAGTCGTCACGAGGTTCCCAATATTCCACGAGTTCATAATGCCCGTGTGAACCGGTGCGTTTTGCGGTGATAACTGTCGGTGTATGCGCACCGCTTTCTAATTTTATCTCTCCGTTTTCCTCGCTATATTCGTGATACAGCACCCACATATACACGGTTGTTTTATTTATAGATTTATCGACATCAAGCACTTTATGGTGTATTGCAATAAAGTTATCGTCAGTATTTCCTTCGCTGTAATGATGTTCGGCAATTTGCCCATCAAGAAATAGCGATAATTCTTCATTAAGCGTTGTTCTTGGATTAGTCAAAAAACATACTGCAACTATAACGCTTGTAACAACGGCAATAACAATAATCCAAAACGCAGGTTTTTTGTAATTCAATACTGATTTCACTCTATTTTTCACACCTACCTCTCCAAAAGCAAGGGGACAAGCTGCTATCATACGGCGATTTACGCTACAAGTTAAAAGTGCCTGAGAATAATCAGCTTTCTGTTCGGTATCTAACTCTTTGATAACCTTTTCATCACAGGCAAGTTCAATATCTCGGCAGAGTAGGACATACCCAAGCCACATTAAAGGATTAAACCAATGTATTGTTAGAATAAGAAAGCCAAGCGGTTTCCATAGGTGGTCTTTGCGGCGAATATGTGCTTCTTCGTGAGCAATAACGTGTTCCATATCCTGATCATTCATATTGAATGGCAGATAAATCTTCGGCTTAATAATTCCAAGTACAAAAGGAGAAACAACGCTTTCGCTTTGATAAATGTTGTCACGAAGCAAAACGGCAGTACCTATCTTTCTCTTTACACGCAGGTAACTGATTACGGTGTATATGAGCATAATCATAATACCCGATACCCAAACAATAGATAATATCGGTATCAGTATTTGTAGCGGATTTGCACTTGCTACCGGATCGGGTGCAAAAGAGCTGCTGATAATCGGATTTATGGTATTGTTAATAACAGGAATGCCGCTGTCAATGGTCGGTGTTTTGTCCATCATAATATCAGTGCTAATCGTTTCGGTGCTTGGGATTAAACTCATTACGCTTTCAAAATTAAATGGGCAAACAAGGCGAACTGCAACGATCCCCCAGAGCAAAACGGTTATCCACTTTGGTGCTTTTTTGAGTAATAATCTTAAAATCAATACGGCAAGTGCAATCCAACTTGCAGATATACTCATATTGACAATTTTTAGGAATATATCAGCCATCTATATTTTCTCCTTTCCTAAAGCGGTCTATCATCTGCTGAACAGCATCTATTTCTTTGTCGGAAATCTTTTGGTGCTTTGTAAATGCCGCAATAAAGGCAGGGAGAGAGCCTTCAAAAGTTTTTTCTACCATCTCATTCAATTCGGCGGCTTGCACCTCATCTTTACTGATAAGCGAAGTAACAACGGTGTTTTCGTTTTTCAGAACACCACGCTCGGATAAACGCTTGATTACTGTATAGGTAGTGGTAGGTTTCCAACCGAGCTGTTCCTTGCAGAGTTCAACAAGTTTACTGCTCTTGACAGGCTCGTTCTCCCACAAAATCAAGCAAAAACGATACTCGCTTTCAAATACCTTTGGTGTATCCATAATTAACTCTCCTCTCTAATTCGTTAGAGCTCATATATACTCTACCATATTAGAGTTGATTTGTCAATAGATTGATATAAAATTATGTGAATACGAGTTGCGGTGTTCGATATAAAAAGATACCGGAAGCTCACACGAAGCATTGTGAGACCTTCCGGCATTTTTTGTATTTAGATTTACATATCTCAATTGAAGCCTTCAGAATATGCTCTGAGCCGAGCGATCGTCTCCGCAGTCAGGCCGCCGGAGCAGGTGATTTCACCGTTTTCAAAGAACAGGAAACGGCCGCAGCATTTCTCCACAAGCTCAAGGCTATGGGTGTTTGTCGACTCTGCTTCTATTTTACTGCTCCAATATGTTTTTTTCACGGATCAGCCACTCGATTATTTTTACCGCTCTGCTTTCGAGCGTCGGTATTTCATCCTTGCCGAAGAATTTCAGAGCGTTGCTTTCCCCGTCGGTGATCCTCATTTCGCCGCTCACATCATCCGCAAGGTAAAGGGCTATGACGGAATAAAGCTCGTCTCCGTTTGGATATTTGAAATAAAAATCATTCCCCGAAAACAAATGCAGCAATGTAAATCTCTCCGCAGTCAGGTCGGTTTCTTCTTTCAACTCTCTTGCCGCCGTTTCTTCGAGTGTTTCACCCAACTCTGCCGCTCCGCCGGGGATGCCCCATGTTTTTGTATCGGAGCGCAGATTCAGCAATATTTTATTGTCCTTCAACACAACAACGGTCGCGCCGACTGCCGCCATCGGCGCATGGCCGATATATTTTCTCATTTCACTTATATAACTCATTGTTATCTCTCCCTGCGCTCGCGTGAAGCGAAGCACCCGTACATATCTGTGCGGCGAAGCCGCGCTTCATAGGGCGAAGCCCTGCTTCATCTTTCATGCACCGTAAGGTGCGCTTAATTTGAAAAACCACTTGCAAGATGCAAGTGGTTTTTCATGGCGGAGAAGGGGAGACTCGAACTCCCGCGCCGGTTACCCGACCTACGCCCTTAGCAGGGGCGCCTCGTCACCAACTTGAGTACTTCTCCATGGTAACATATATAAAGAATATTTTGTTGAAGTCTATATGGCGGAGAGAGTGGGATTCGAACCCACGGTACCCGTAAGGTACGACGGTTTTCAAGACCGTTCCGTTATGACCACTTCGGTATCTCTCCGTAAACTGCTACAATATGTTATCATAATGAACGGATTATGTCAAGTGATTTTTTTGATTTTTTATGGCAGGCGCGGAATAAAAATTTGTTTTAAATATGAAAAACACACCGTAAAGTCATTGCCTTCACGGTGCGCCGCCGCTCACATGTTTTCCTCTATTCGCTTTGCGAGCTGCTTTAGCTCCTCGGCAGTGCAAATCTGCACGCCGGATTCTATGATGCTCTCCTTGACTGCCGGGGGCAGCTTATCAAACTCCGCTCTGATCGCGGGGTCGGCGCAAAAGAAATCCGCCATTTTTGTCACCTCTCGGATATATTTTTCAGCGTTTGTGTTGATATATTCACGCCCGTATGATAAAATAAATCTGCATAAGTAAATTTTTAAGGGTGATATCATGAACAAAGTACCGCTGCGTGAGAAGCTCGGCTACGGCGTCGGCGCCGTCGGCCTTGACCTGAGCTACGGAATGTTTTACTCCTATCTCTCGCTCTATCTGACTAACGGCCTCGGCATCAAGCCGCTGTTTCTGCTCATATTGGCGCCGCTCGCCCGCCTTTGGGACGGCATCAACGACCCGATGATGGGCATGATAGTCGACAAGACCCACACCAAAATGGGCAAATACCGCCCGTGGATACTGACGGGCGCCCTGCTCAACGCCGTGGTGCTCTGCCTGCTCTTTAATAACCCCGGCTTCGCTGCCGGCTCAATCGGGCTTTATATCTATGTCGCCGTGCTTTATGTGTTTTGGGGCATGACGAATACGCTTGCGGATATCCCGTTCTGGTCGATGATACCGTCGTTTGCGACTGAGGAGAAGGACAGAAACCTTGTCTCCACCATCGCAAGGACTTTCTCCGGCCTCGGCCAAGGCATAATCGTGATATTCACCGCCTATGCCGTTGCGTTCTTCGGCGGGGCGACGGGCAGCAAGCTCGACTCGATGGATTCCGCCTGCCTTACCGCCGGCTTCGGCAAATGGTCGACGGTGACCGCTGCGGCGCTTGTGTTTTTTGCCGTGATCTGCGTTGTCTCGACCAAGGAGCGCAAGGTGGTCGTCAATAACGATAAATTCTCGTTCAAGCAGGCGATAGGCGTTATCAAGCAGAATGACCAGCTCCTTGTATTCATGCTCTTTGCGATGATATCGAATGCCGGCTTCTATATGACCTCGGGCATCAGCAGCTATTATTTCACCTGCGTTGCGGGCAATCTCAAGCTGCAATCCACATTTAATATGTTCGGCACGGTCGGCTCGGTGCTCTCGCTGCTTGTCATTCCCGTCTGCTCCAAATTCATGTCAAACCGCTCGACCTACCGTCTCTCGCTCCTTATGGCGGCGGCGGGCTACACGGGCATGGCGATAGTCGGCTATGTCTTCGGCGGCAACGTCTATGCGCTCGGCGCTTTCTACTTCCTGACGAGTGTAGGCACGGGCAGTATGTTTGTTAATCAGACCGTCATGCTTGCCGACGTGGTCGATTACGGCGAATACAAGCTCGGCAAGCGCAACCAGGCGCTGACCTTCTCGATGAAGGGCTTCCTGCAGAAGATGGCTTACACCATGCAGTCGATAATCATGTATGCGGCGTTCAGCATGACGGGCTACGACGGCTCGGCGGCGGTGCAGACCGCAGAGGCGAATAACGCGATTTCGTTCCTTATGTTCATCGTGCCGCCCGTTATGATAATCGTCTCGCTCATTGTGTTCCTCAAGAAATATAGAATTCACGGCGAATTCAAGGCCGAGGTGCTCAAGGCGGTCGGCGGAGAAAAATAAAAAAATCGGCGGTGTGCTCAATGCGGGCACACCGCTTTTTCAGTCCGTTGTGAATATTTTTCGCTTTGTGATTATCGCGTTCTCAAGTTCTTCGCCGTCAAAATAGCTCTTTAGGTTGCCGAGGGTTATCTCCGCTATACGCCGCAACGCCTCCTTTGTCAGAAACGCCTGATGCGAGGTGACGAGCACATTCGGCATGGCTATCAGGCGGGCGAGCACGTCGTCCTGAAGCACGAATTCCGAGAGATCCTCATAGAAAAATTCGCTTTCTTCTTCATAGACGTCCAACCCTGCGCCACCGACCTTGCCGCTCTTTATCGCCTCGATAAGCGCCTCGCTGTCGATGAGCGCGCCCCTCGAGGTGTTGAGGATAAACACCCTGTCTTTCATCACGGTGAGCGAACGGGAGTTTATCACATGATAGGTGTCCGCTGTCAGAGGGCAGTGCAGCGAGATAACGTCGCTGCGGCGAAACAGCTCGTCGAGCGGCACATATTCGAGGAAGCCTTGAGCGGGGTAGGGGTCGTAGGCTATGACGTTCATGCCCATGCCGCGGCAAATGTCAACAAATGTCATGCCTATTTTGCCCGTGCCGATGACCCCGACCGTCTTGCCGTGGAGGTCGAAGCCGACGAAGCCGTTCAGGCTGAAATTGAAGTCCCTCGTCCTGATATAAGCCTTGTGAGTTTTGCGGACAAGAGTCAGCAGCAGCGCCATGGCGTGCTCGGCTATGGCGTGTGGCGAGTATGCGGGCACACGCACCACGGGCATAACTCCGTCCGCCGCCTTGAGGTCGACGTTGTTGTAGCCGGCGCAGCGCAGAGCAATAAGCTCGATTCCGTTCCTTTTGAGCGTTTCTATCGCCGCGCGGTCGATAATATCGTTGACGAACGCCACGACGGCGCGGGAGCCTTTTGCCATGACGGCGGTGCGGCGGCTCAGTCGGGATTCAAAATACTCTATCTCTATCCCGTATTGCTCCTTGAGAGCGTCAAAATAGATCTTGTCATACGGCTTGGTGTCAAAAAAAGCAACCTTGTTCAAATCTTCATCCCCCGAAAAAAATAGCCTTTCGGAAACATTATTCCCGAAAGGCTTAATTTTATTTCAGCTTGTGGATGAAAAGTCCGCTCAGGAGCTTCGGCTCAAACCATGTGGATTTCGGGGGCATCAGCTTGCCCGCGTCCGCAATATCCATCAGCTCACGCAGCGTCGTGGGGTACATTGAGAAAGCAAGGCACATATCGGTGCTCGCCCTGCGCTCCAGCTCGCCGAGGCCGCGGATGCCGCCGACAAAGTCGATACGCTTATCCGTCCTCGGGTCGTCAATGCCGAGAATGGGGGAGATGAGATTATTCTGGAGGATGGAGACATCCAGCGCCGCAACGGGGTCTTTTTCGTCAAAGGTGCCCGCCTTTGCGGTCAGCTTATACCATTCGCCGCTGAGCAGCATTCCGAAGGTGTGCGCCGCCTCGGGCTTGTATGCCTGCTTGCCGACCTTCTCAACGGTGAATGCCTCGCCGAGCTTTGCGATGAATTCGTCGGGAGTGTTGCCGTTCAGATCCTTCATCACGCGGTTGTAGTCCATTATCTCAAGCTCGTCGCAGGAGAAGAGGACCGCAAGGAAGAAATTGAATTCCTCGCTGCCGTCGTAGTCGGGGAACTGCTCGCGGCGCTTGAGGCCGACCTTGACCGCCGAAGCCGCTCTGTGGTGACCGTCGGCGATGTAGAGATAGTCGACTCCGCCGAAGAGAGAAGCGATGCGGGAGTTTGTCTCGGGGCAGTCGATGACCCAAACGGTGTTGGTGATGCCGTCCTCGGTCACGAAATCATAGACGGGGGCGTGATTATCTTTCCAATCCGCAACTATGGCGGCGATATCGCTCTGCGGGCGATAGGTCAGGAATATCGGGCCGGTGTTGGCGTCGCAGTAGTCGACGTGATTTATCCTGTCCGCTTCCTTATCGGCGCGGGTCAGCTCGTGCTTCTTGATGATGTTGTTGATATAGTCGTCGATGGATACGCAGCCGACAAGGCCGGTCTGGCTCCTGCCGTTCATTATCTGGCGATAGATGTAGAAGCAGGGGTGCTCATCCTGCTTGCATACGCCGTCGCTCACGAGCTTGTCGAGATTCTCCCTCGCCTTGAGGTAGACCTGTTCGGAGTAGAGGTCGGTGCCCGCGGGCAGGTCGATCTCCGCCTTGTCGACGTGCAGGAACGAATGCGGCTTGCCCTTGACCATTTCGGCAGCTTCGGCGCTGCTCATAACGTCATAGGGCAGGGCTGCGACCTCCGAGGCGTACTCCGGCACGGGGCGTATCGCTTTGAAAGGCTTAAAAATTGCCATTGTTATCATCCTTCCGTGATTTTTATAATGATATGTTACATTAATATTAAAAGTTTGTCAATCATCTATTTTTATATTGCTTTTTTATTTTTTGTACTGTATAATTATTACATTCTTTGATGCGTGTATGCTACTCTAAGGAGGCTTATCCATGTTTTGTCCGAATTGCGGCAAGGAATTGCCCGAGGGCGCTTCTGTTTGCCCGTCCTGCGGCGTCGACTCCGCTCCACCGAGCGGGAAAAAGAAGAGACTGGTAAATGCGCCGAGCAGGGGTGCCAAGAGCTATGCGGCGATATTTACGGCTCTGCTTGTGTTCCCTTCAACTCTCTGCGTCGCCATTGACCTTTCATTTGACAAATACGATTATTGGTGCGGCTATGTTGTCGGTGCGCTGCTTGTTGTGTGGGTGTGCGCCGTGCTGCCCGTTATGAGAGTAACCCCGCCGCTCGTGACCTCGCTCATATGCTTCACCGTGATAATCGGCTACATATTCTTTATATTCAACAAAACGGGGCATATGATCTGGCTCTATAAGCTGCTGCTGCCCATGTTTATTGTGAGCGCCGCCTTTGTGGCGCTGGACGCGGCCGTTATCGGCAGCAAGGTCAAGGGACTGCATATCTTTTCGCTTCTCTCGGGCGAAGCGTGCGTGTGGCTCGTTGCCCTCGAAGCAACGCTCGATAACCTCGCAAACGGCCATGTCAAGCTCGGCTGGTCGCTGATAATCTCCTGCGCCTTCATCTCTGTGATAGCCGTCCTTGAGGCCTTCAGCTATGTCGGCAGGATAAATAAAGAGTAAACAGATCATATCCGCGGCAGCCTGCGCTGCTGTGGATATTTTTTGCCTGTGGACGCAAAACAAAAAACGGAGGTATCGCGCGATACCTCCGAATTTTTATCCGAACAAGACTCTTTGCAGCGTGGCGCCGAGGATGTTTTCTTTGCATTCGCTGCTGAGACTCAGGCGCTTGATTCGCTCGATATCCCACTTGATATCCGCCGCCTTGGCGTAGGGGAAGTCGAGGCCGAATATGCTGTGCTCCTCGCCGGTCTGGAAAATGACCGTTTCGAGCTGCTCATCCGTCAGCGACCAGCCGCCCATGCCGTCGCGGTTACGGATCGAGGTCCAGCCCGCATAGATGTTATTGCCCCTGCGGGAATTGTTGCACATCACGGCGAGAGCGTCCTTAAAGAAGTGATAGCCGCCTATATGCTCAAGGCTGAATTTAAGGTCGGGGAAGCTCCACGCGACCTCGTCAAAGAGCAGCACATTGCTCTTTTTGAGCCTGTTCCAATGCATACCGGAGTGGAATGAGACAAACAGCCCAAGCTCCTGCGCTTTTTCATAGACCTTGAAGGCTTCCTCACCGTCGATGACAAAATCCTGATACGGCGGATGCAGCTTGATGCCCTTGAAGCCGAGCGAAGCTATGCGCTCCACCTCGTCGCCGAGGTCGGCGGTGAAATCCACCGTGCCGAAGCCCACAAGGCGGTCGTTGCCCTTTATCTGCGAGGCGAGCCAGTCATTGGGGCTGCCGCTGAAGCCGCCCTCGTGAAAACGGTCGGCAAACGGCGCGAACGCCACGGCCTTGTCGATGCCGCAGTCGTCCATCAGGCGCATGAGCGAGTCGACCGAGCCTTCAGGACGAAGCTCTTTTGGAAAAACATGGGCGTGATTTGCAAATATCATGGCTATCCCTCCCGATAATAATATGATAATAAATCAAAACCTCGGTTTTGTCAATAAAAACGTCTCCGTCGGGGAATAAATAAAATAAAAGCAAACGGAGGTAAGCAAAATGCAAAACGATGATTCATATAAGCTGCTGCGTGAATGCAGCGCAGGGCTTAAAACGGCGATAGCCTCCATCGAGGAGCTGTCGCCTTATGTGAAGGACGCAAAGCTCGGTGAGATACTCAAAAACAGCCGCACGGAGCACCGAAAGCTCGCCGACACGGTGGACGGTATGCTCGCGGCGACCGATTCGGAGTCCAAGGAGCCGAACCCGATGACAAAGAGCATGTCGTGGCTCAAGATAAACGCTGAGATGTCCTTTAATCCCACGGCGGCGCAGGCGGCGAGCCTAATGACCGACGGCTGCGACATGGGCATCAAATCAATTCACAAATATATCAATAAATACCCCACGGCGAGCGAGGAAGCCAAGGGCATGGCGCGCAGCATCGGCGAGCTGGAGGAGAGACTCGGCAAAGATATGCGGCCGTTCCTGTAATCGTTGACAAAATTCGCCTCTTGTGATAGAATTTTCACGACATTTGTATATTGGGCGCCTGTAGCAGGGAAAGAGCGGTGAAAATCCGTCGCAACAGCCATTGCCGTCACAGTCGGAATGCCTGCCTTGCACCTTAATATAATTGTGAGCACCTTTGGGCAGTCGGAGGGTGTCACGGTGCAGCTCCGCCGAGGGGCTGCTTCGCCGTGCCGTGCGCCTTCCGTTATCTGCGGAGGGCGCATCTTAATTTTGAAAGGAAGAAAAGAAATGTCAGTAAGAAAAAGCTCGGCGGCGATCATTTCCGTGATCCTCGCTGCGGCAGTGCTTCTGGGCTGCATTTCTACGGCTTTTGCTGCGGGCGATGGCAGCATCAGCGTAGGGATCAGCTTTTACGACGGGGGATTCGTTATCCCCAAAGAGACCGTTGAGGTCAAAGACGGAATTGCCGAGGAATACGGCTATACCGTCGCCGAAAAGGACCATAACGGCAAGGATGTTGACTACATAACCGTATTCGACGCCGTCGTTGCCCTTCACAAGGCATATTACGGTGACAAATTCACCGCCGAGACCTGTAAGAATTATCTTAACAACTCAGGCTCGATGATAACCAAGATGTTCGGCAAGTCGGCCACGAGCAGCGGCTTCACTGTCAATGACGTTATGCCGAACGACGGTATTTACAACGAAAAATATCACTCCTACACCGGTTATGCGGCCGATACGGCGCGCATTGTGAACGGTGACAAGGTTGCTCTTTTCACTTATAAGGACAGCTATTGGGGCGATTATTATACACAGTTTGACTCCTCCGAAAAGACCGTGACCGTCGGTGAAAAGATCAATTTCACCGTCACCGGCTACAGCATCATGTGGTACGGCTTTGCGGATAAGGCGACCATCGAGCAGAACACCCTCCCGATGAGCTGCCTCGATCTCAACATGATCCAGTATGTCGACGGCAAGCCCGTTGACAAGAAGGTAGGCACTCTCAATTGGAGAGGTATGGCTTCCTACACCGTCAATGAGCCGGGCGTTTACTATTTCTATGCGAGCGGCAGCTACATTGACGAGGAGGAAGAGGAGGAGACTCCCGTTATCGGTAACATCTGCACCGTTACCGTTAAGGATCTGCCCGCCGATTACTCCAAGGTCGACGCAGCCGTTGCGGCTGTCCCCGCCGATCTCAGCATCTACACCGACGAGAGCGTTGCCGCTCTGAACGCAGTGCTCAAAGAAGTTGACAGGGATCTCGGCAGGCAGGATCAGGCGAAGGTCGACGCATATGCCGACGCTGTCAACGCGGCAGTTGCGGCCCTTGAGGTTAAGAAAGCCGATTACTCCAAGGTCGACGCAGCAATTGCGGCAGTCCCCGCCGATCTCAGTGTTTACACTGACGAGAGCGTTGCCGCCCTTAACGAAGCGCTTGCAAATGTTGACAGAAATCTCACCGTCCTTGATCAGGATACCGTCGACGCATATGCCGAAGCTATTAACGCGGCTGTTGCGGCGCTCGAGACCAAGGCTCCTGAGGGCAAGAGCTTCTATATCGTTAAGAATTTCAAGATCAGCCTCAAGGTGAATGCCGATGAGGGCAAAATGGTGCTCGACATTGATTTTGTCCGCCACGATATCTGCGGCAACGCACCCGATAAGGCTGAGAATATCAACCTTACTCTTACAGTCACATGGCTGAGCTGCGTGCTTCGCTTCCTCCAGTCGGTGATAGGAGGCTAAAATGTTAAAAAGCAGAGCGATCAAATCATTAAGCGTTCTCCTGTGCCTGATAATTGCGCTGTCGGCGTTCGTAACTGCCTCGGCTCAAACGGTGACTGCCGAGACTCCGAGAAGTGCCGACGAGACACAGCTTCTCTGGTCGCAGCGAATAGGCACGAATTATAAAAACGCGCCGAGCGTGCCGACGGTCAGCGGCGACTCGCTCATAATAATGAGCAAGCGTCAGCTTCTGAAGCTCGACACGGCTACCGGCGAGACCTCGGCGAGCGCCGAGATGACGAAGCGCCCGGGCTACGGCTGCGTGCCCGCCCTTTGCGCCGACGGCAAGATATTCTGTCCACTTGAGGACGGCACGGTCGAAGCCTATGACTTCGCCACAATGCAGCGCCTCTGGAGCTTCTCGGATGAGCTCGGCGGTCAGCCGCTGTCGCCGATAGTTTACAGCGACGGCTGCGTTTATACCGGCTTCTGGGATGATGAAGAGACAGACGGCAATTTTATCTGCCTTGACGCCGTGAGCGGCGAGCTGAAATGGCGCTATACCAGCAAGGGCGGCTTCTATTGGGCCGAGGCGGCGGCGATCGGCGGCTGCATCGTCGTCGGCTCGGATAACGGCAGCGATGAAATCAATATGACCTCGTCCGTTTATTGCTTTGACGCAAAGAGCGGCGAAGTGCTCGACACTCTGACCGTGCCCGGCGACTGCCGCAGCGGCATCACCGTTATTGACGGCACAAACGAACTGGTGTTCACCACAAAGGCGGGCTACTTCTGCAAGACGAGCGTCACCGACGGCAAATTCTCGACAGGCAAGCGGCTCAAGCTCTCGGGCGCCTCGACCTGCACCCCGACTGTTTATAACGGCAAGGCCTATATCGGCGTGCAGTCGACCGGATTCTCCGGCAATTTGCAGATAATCGACGTCGCCTCCATGAGCGTGGCGAGCACCCTGACGATGAACGGCTATCCGCAGAGCGAGATGGCTCTTACGACGGCTTATGAGGCTCAGACGGGCAATGTTTATGTCTATGCGACTTACAATTCGCCCCCGGGCGGCGTGAGCGTTATCACCGTCTCGGCGGACGGCACGGCAAGCAAGGCGGAGCTTTTTGCCCCGTCGGGCGAGGCTGCCGAATATGCGCTGAGCAGCATTGCGGTCAGCGAGGATGGCAAGCTCTTCTATAAGAACGACTCGGGCACGGTATTTGCCCTGAGCTATAAGGAGCCGGACCCCGAGCCGCAGCCCTCGATATTTGCGAAGATAGGCGCGTTCTTCAAGAGCGTATTTACCAACATTGCAAACTTCTTCAAAGGAATTTTTGAGGCTATTTTCGGTTAATAAAGAAGCGAGGTGACAGGATGAAAGGAGCATTTGCACGCAGGCATCCTGCGGTGAATGTGCTGTTCTTTGTGTCGGCGGCGCTGCCGTCGGCGCTGAATTCGCATCCGCTCATCCTGCTCATCTCCGCATTTGCGGCCTTTGCGTATTCGCTCAGGCTCAGGGGCAGGGGGGCGCTCTGCAAGAGCCTCCCTCTGCTCATTTTACCCGTGGTGCTCACGAGCCTTGTCAACGGAGCTTTTAATCACTACGGCGTCACAACTCTCTATACTCTGCCGAGCGGCAACAGGATGACCCTCGAGGCCTTCGCCTACGGAGCGGCGGCGGGCACGGCGATAGCGGCGATGCTGCTGTGGTTCGTCTGCTGGAACGAGGTGGTGACCGAGGATAAATTCATGTGCCTTTTCGGCAGGGTCGCCCCGCACACGGCGCTGCTTGTGCTGATGATCCTGCGCTTTGTGCCGCTGTATTCAGAGAGGTTTACCGAGACGGTCAAAACCCTCGGAGCGGGCGAAACAAAAAACAAACGCTTTGCGCGGCTGCGTATCGCCGCCAAGGCTCTCTCGGGCGTTGTCACATGGGCGCTTGAGAGGAGCATTGATACGGCTAATTCCATGCGGGCGAGGGGCTACGGGGCGCGTCGGCGCACGAGCTACTCCCGCTTCCGCTTTTCTGCCCGTGACGGGCTGCTGACCGCGTTCATCGCGGCGGCGGGTTCGCTTGCCGCGCTCGGCTTTGCCCGAGGCGGGCTTGAGGCGGGCTACAACCCCATTATTTATGTTGAGCGCCCGAATCCTTTGGGCGCGGCTGCCGCTGCGGCGTATGCGCTGCTGTGCTTTATGCCGATGATTTATGACCTTGCGGAGGAGATAAGATGGAACAGATCCTTTTCAAAAATCTGAGTTTTACATACCCGCTCACGGGCGAAAAAGCCCTTGACAATGTGAGCCTCGGCATAGACGGCGGCGAATTCATAGTGCTCTGCGGCAGGAGCGGCTGCGGCAAGACCACCTTGCTGCGGCATCTCAAGACCGCCCTCATGCCTGAGGGCAAGCGCAGCGGCGAAGCGCTGATAGACGGCAGGAGCGTTGCCGACATGAGCGCCGCCGAGAGCGCGCAGACCGTGGGCTTCGTCATGCAGGACCCCGAGATGCAGATAGTCACCGACAAGGTGTGGCATGAGCTGGCGTTCGGGCTTGAGAGCCTCGGCGCAAAAAAAGACAAGATAAGAATGCGTACCGCAGAGATGGCGGCGTATTTCGGTATGCAGGGCATATTCGATAAAAAAATCACCGAGCTTTCGGGCGGTCAGAAGCAGCTGCTGAATCTTGCGGGCGTTATGACCTCATGCCCGAAAATACTGCTGCTCGACGAGCCGACCTCACAGCTCGACCCCGTGGCGGCGGAGAATTTCATCTCCACCGTTGCAAGGATAAACAGAGAGCTCGGCGTTACCGTTGTGATGACTGAGCACCGCCTTGAGGAGGTCTTTGCCCTTGCGGACAGAGTGGTGGTCATGGACGGCGGCAGGGTGGTATCAGATACCCCGCCGAGGCAGCTTTGCAATGGCGGCACCGACGGCTTCCTGAGCCTCGCCGCGCCTGCACCCGTCAGGATATTCTCAAGCGTTGCTCCCGCCGAGGAGCTGCCGCTGACCGTGCGCGAGGCGGCTCAAAGGCTCGGCAAACTTATAAGAGACCCGAAAATAAATCAAATAGAAAATAATGCGGCTCTCCCCGATAAAACGGCGCTGGAGCTTAAAGACGTGAGCTTCCGCTACGAAAAGGAGCAGCCGAATATCATAAACGAGCTGTCGCTCAAGGTACCCGAGGGCTGCGTGCTCTCGATATTGGGCGGCAATGCGGCGGGCAAATCCACCTTGCTGCGCCTTGTTGCGGGCATCCTGCCCGTTCAGGGCGGCAAAATCAAATTCGGCGGCAAGGACAGAAAAAAGTCAGGCATGACCGTCGGCTATATGCCGCAAAATCCGCAGACGCTCTTTACGGCGAATTCGCTGAGAAAGGAGCTTGCGGGCGAGCGGCTCGAGGAGGCGGCGAGGCTCACGAAGCTCACCGAATTGTTGGACAGACATCCCTATGACCTGAGCGGCGGAGAGCAGCAGAGGGCAGCAATGGCAAAATTGCTGCTTGCAGACCCTGACATCTATTTGCTCGACGAGCCGACCAAGGGCATGGACTGCGAATTCAAGCAGTGCCTTGCCGAGATATTCGATTCGCTCAAGGCGAGGGGCAAGACGGTCATAACCGTCTCGCACGACGTTGAATTCTGTGCCCGAAGCTCGGATATCTGCGCCATGCTCTTTGACGGCGGCATCGCGGGAGTTGCGGATACCCGCAGCTTCTTCAGCGGCAATTATTTCTACACCACGGCTGCAAACAGGCTCTCAAGGCAGGTCTTCAAAAACTGCGTTACCGATGCGGATGTGATTGAATTATGCAGAGAAAATATGTCAAACTGAATATCATCTCCGCCTTGTTGACTTTGGCGTTGATCGTTTCGGCGGTCACGGCGATGAAGTTTTTTGAGGGCACACGGTATTGCTACATTTCCGCGTTCGTGATAATAATTGCGGCGTGCGTGCCGTTCTTTATCTCGTTTGAGCGGCGCAAGCCCTCGGCGCGGGAGCTTGTGGCTTTAGCGTCAATGTGCGCCATAGCCGTTGCCTCGAGGGCAGCCTTCTTTGCCATACCGACGGTGAAGCCTATCTGCGCCGTCATTATCATCACCGCCGCCTGCTTCGGCGCCCAAACGGGCTTCGTTGCGGGGGCTGTGTCGATGTTTGCGTCGAATTTCATATTCGGCCAGGGCGTTTTCACACCGTTTCAGATGCTTGCGCTGGGAGCCGTCGGCTTCGCTGCGGGGGTCATATTCTCAAACAAACGCCTGCGTGAGAGCAGACCTGCCCTCTCACTCATCGGCGGGGTGCTGTGCTTCGTCATCTACGGGCTGATAGTGGATATCTCCTCCGTGCTGATGATGGCGACCTCGTTTTCGATAAAGCAGATACTCGCGATTTACGCTTCAGGCGTGCCGTTCAACGCGTCGTTCGCCGCCACCACGGCGATAGTTCTGGCGCTCGTCGGCAAGCCGTTCATCGAGAAGCTGGAAAGATTAAAGATAAAATACGGTATGTTCGGAGGTACGACATGAAAAGAATAATCGCTCTGCTGCTCACATTTTTATTCCTCTTCGCCTGCGTTTCATGTAAAAATTCGGCGGGCGATGAAACGACCGCCGCAACGGCGCTGACCGAGGCCCTCGCCGCTGTCACAGAAACCGAAACCGCGGAAGAAACGACTGAGGAGCCCGCGGCATCCGTAGCCGCTTCGACGGCAAACGAAAAAACCACGCTTAAATCCGCGGTCACATCCGCCGTCACCAAGACCACGGCGGTGATAAAAACTGCCGCGGCTACGGTCAAGGCAACTGCGGTGAAGAACACGACCACCCGCAGACAGACCACCACCAAAAAGGTCAAAATTACCGTGCCGAAGACCGAGCCGACCACCGCCGCCCGCACTGAGAGGCGCACGGAGGAGCCGACAACGGCAAGGCGCGACAACTACTGCACGATATCCATCAGCTGCTCAACGCTGACCGACAAGAGGGATAAGCTCAAGGGCGGCAAGGCGCAATTCGTGCCGTCGGACGGCTATATCCTGCACGAGGTCAGGGTGAAATTCACCGAGGGCGAGACGGTGTTCGATATCCTCAAGCGCGTCTGCGCCGCCAACACCTGCACCGACAACTGCAAATACTGCCAGGCTGAGGGAATACAGTATGAGGCAAGCTACACGCCCGCATATCAAAGCTGGTATGTGAAAGGCATCCATCAGCTCTATGAGAAGGACTGCGGAGCTTATTCGGGCTGGATGTATAAGGTCAACGGCGTTTTCCCGAATTACGGCAGCAGTGCATATACCGTGCAAAACGGGGACAGGATAGAATGGTTGTATACCTGCGACCTCGGCGAAGATATAGGCTATTAAAGCCTTGACTTTGAGCCTTTTACGGGTTATACTTAAATTAATAAAAAACGGCGGAGGTTACTTTGAAGCACCCTCCGCTTTATTATTCTGAACACGAACCGGAGGGGAACTGCTTATGAGAAGCGTCACCGATTATTTCGGCTGCATGGTTTTTGACGATAAGGCTATGCGCCTGCGCCTGCCGACCGAGATATATGAGGCAATGAAAAAGACGATTCGTGACGGCAAACGCCTTGATATAGCCGTCGCAAATGCCGTCGCCGATGCGATGAAGGAGTGGGCGGTCGAGAACGGAGCCACCCATTACACCCATTGGTTCCAGCCCATGACGGGCATCACCGCAGAGAAGCACGACAGCTTTGTTTCACCCGGCAAGGGCGGCACCGCCATCATGGAATTCTCCGGCAAGGAGCTGGTCAAGGGCGAGTCGGACGCTTCGTCGTTCCCCTCGGGCGGCCTCAGAGCCACTTTTGAGGCGAGGGGCTACACCGCGTGGGATCCGACCTCCTACGCATTCATCAAGGAGGGCGTGCTCTGCATTCCCACGGCGTTCTGCTCCTACGGCGGCGAGGCGCTCGACCTCAAGACCCCGCTTCTGCGCTCAATGGAGGCGCTCAGCAGGCAGGCTGTGCGTATTCTGAAGCTTTTCGGTCAGGAATACGAGAGTGTCAAGACCACCGTCGGCGCGGAGCAGGAGTATTTCCTTATAGATAAGGCTATGTATGACAGGCGCAAGGATCTGCGCTACACGGGCAGGACTCTTTTCGGCGCAAAGCCGCCCAAGGGTCAGGAGCTGGACGATCACTACTTCGGCTCGATAAAGCCCAGAGTCTCCGCCTTTATGAATGAGCTTGACGAGGAGCTGTGGAAGCTCGGCGTATTCGCCAAGACCGAGCATAACGAGGTCGCACCCGCTCAGCATGAGCTTGCTCCCGTCTTTGCCGTGACGAATATCGCCACCGACCATAACCAGCTCACCATGGAGATAATGCAAAAGGTCGCCCGCAAGCACGGCATGGTCTGCCTGCTGCACGAGAAGCCTTTTGAGGGCGTCAACGGCAGCGGCAAGCACAACAACTGGTCAATATCGACCACCGGCGGCGTCAATCTGCTCGAGCCGGGCGAAACTCCGTATGAGAACGCTCAGTTTCTGCTTTTCCTCTGCGCTGTAATCAAAGCGGTCGACGATTATCAGGATCTGCTGCGTATATCCGTTGCCAGCGCGGGCAACGACCACCGTCTCGGTGCGAACGAAGCGCCGCCCGCAATTGTCTCAATGTTCCTCGGCGACGAGCTGAGCGACATCCTTGAGGCTATCGAGAACGAGACCGCCTATGACGCAAGAGAGAAGGCGGTAATGAAGGTCGGCGTACATATCCTGCCGAGATTCGCAAAGGATACCACCGACCGCAACAGGACCTCTCCGTTCGCCTTCACGGGCAACAAATTCGAGTTCCGTATGCTCGGCTCGGCGAATTCGATAGCGAGCGCGAATATCGTGCTCAACACCGTAGTTGCTCAGTCGCTCAAATCGTATGCAGACAGGCTTGAGAGCGCCGACGACTTTGAGGAAGCCCTCCATTCGCTTATCAGAAAAACGATAAAGGATCATAAACACATAATCTTCAACGGCAACGGCTACGACAATGAGTGGATAGCCGAGGCGGAGCGCCGCGGGCTGCTCAACCTGCCCACCACGCCCGACTGCCTGCCATATCTGCTCAAGGATAAGAATATCAAGCTCTTTGCCGAGCATAAGGTGTTCAGCCGTCAGGAGATTGAGGCCCGCTACGAGATATATCTCGAGAGCTACTGCAAGAATGTACGCATAGAGGCTCTGACGATGACGGATATGACGAATAAAGATATTCTGCCCGCCGTCAGCGCGTATTTCAAGACCCTTTGCGACACGGTCAAGACCATGGGCAGGGCGGGCATAGACCCGAGCGGCAGCTATGAGCAGGTGACGGCGGAGAAGCTCGCCGCCCTCTCAAGGAAGATATTCTCGGCTGTCCACGGGCTTTCACAGGCCGTTGACGGGCTGAGCGAGGCGGGCGACGCCGCAAGGGAATCGGAGCTTATCCGCGACAGAGTTCTTCCGCAGATGAATCTGCTCCGTGAGTATGTCGACGCCGCCGAGAGCATTACCGCCGAGGAATATTGGCCCTATCCCTCCTACGGCGATCTGCTGTTCGGAGTCCAGTAAAACAGAATATATAAGCCGTTCATCCGCTGTATTCTTCGGAATGCGGCGGATATTTTTTTCATATTATTGACTGAAAAATGATTTTCGGAGGATAAAAAATGGATAACGGCTTTGAAAATTCGTTTCCGCAGCGGACGGAACGTGATGAATACAGGAGCAAATTCCGTTTTGCAGATGAGGATACGCCGAGAGAGACGCAAAGGAGCAAAAAGCCAAAGAACAAAACCGACCGCCTCGTGCGCCTGCTGCTGCTGCAAACGGCGCTGTGCGCCGCGGTAGCGGCGGCGGTGCTGCTGACCTCGAAGCTCAGCCCCGCCGTCTATGAGAGGATGAGGGGCGATTACTCGGGGATCATGGCCAAGAATATGACCGTCGGGCAGGTGTGGGAGCAGATAAAGAATGCGGCGTCGTTCGCCATAAAGCCCGTTGAGGAGCGGGGAGAGGCAGCCGAAACGCCGACTGAGGGGCAGGAGGCGGCGGCCGATGCCGTTGCCGCAAACACTAATGTCGACACGGGGCTGACGGTGTTTGAGGCTGTCAGCGATGAGACGGGTGAGACCGTCGCCGTCGGCAAGATGGAGAGCGGCTCGGGCGGCGGGGATATCGGCTCGGGCGAGGCGGCAAAGGGCACCTCTTTTGCGCCTTATTATGTCAGCGTTTCGCCCGTGATGCCGGTCAAGGGCGCGCGGATAACCTCCCGTTTTGGCTACAGGACAAATCCAATCTCGGGCAGATACGGCTTCCATACGGGGCTTGACCTTGCCGTGGCGGAGGGCACTCCGGTGGCTGCGGCGTTCTACGGCGAGATAGAGGAGACGGGGGAGAACGATGTGTGGGGCAAATATGTGCTCATGCGGCATTCGGAGCAGCTTGAGACCTATTATTGCCACCTCTCGGAGATATATGTCACCGAGGGCAGCGTCATAAGGCAGGGCGAGACGGTGGGGCTTGTTGGCTCGACGGGCTGGTCTACGGGGCCGCACCTGCACTTTGAGGTCAGGATAGGCGGGGTCAGGGTCGACCCGGAGCGGCTGCTCTACCCCGACGGTGCCGATGAAAGCTGATATAGGCAAGACGCGGCTGAAAATAAACGTCTCCTTTGCTGCCGCAGTCACGCTGACCCTTATACTCGATGAGAGCGGCGTCAGCTCCGCCGCCCTGCTCTGCTGCCTTGTCCACGAGGCGGGGCATCTGATCTGCCTTGTCGCTATGGGCGAGCGGCCGAGCCTGATAGAGCTGTCGTTCTACGGCGTGAAGCTCGAGCGCTGCGGCGCGCTTGCCCGCAGGGGCGACGAAGCCTTGCTCTATGCCTGCGGACCCGCCGCAAACCTCGTTTTCTCCGCCGTGCTGCTTGCCGTCGGCAGGGGAGGCGGTTCGATGCATGACTGTGCCATGATAAGCCTTGGCATCGGGGCGTTCAACCTCTTGCCCTGCGTGCCGATGGACGGCGGCAATCTGCTCTTCACGCTCCTCAGCGGCTCGCTCGAATACGACAGAGCCGAGCGCATATCCTTCGTTGTCTCCGCCTGCGTCGCCGTGCCCCTTTGCTGTATCGGGGCGGCAAAGCTGATAAGAGACGGCAATGTCACCCTCCTCGGCGTTTCGATATATCTTGCCGCCGCCGTATTCCTCAACAAAAAAGAAAAGGACAGCATTAAGCTGTAGATTTTTAAAGAATAATATGTTACAATACAAGGGACAGCTTTGAATTAGGAGAAGTGTTATGTATCCGAAAGAAATCGAAAAATTCCTGCTCGGCGTGCAAAAGCCCGGCAGATACACGGGCGGCGAGCTGAACAGCATAGTCAAGGATAAGTCAAAAATTGATATCCGCTATGCGTTCTGCTTCCCCGACACTTATGAGATAGGCATGTCCCACCTCGGGATGAAGATACTCTATTCCCTCGTCAACGCAAGGGACGACGCGTGGTGCGAGCGTGTGTTCGCGCCGGATGTGGATATGGAGCAGGTCATGCGCGACAACGGCATACCGCTCTATGCCCTTGAGAGCGGCGAAGCGATAAAGGATTTTGACCTCATCGGCTTCACCATGCAGTATGAGCTGAGCTACACCAATGTGCTCAATATGCTCGACCTTGCGGGGCTGCCTGTCAGATCGAGGGACAGAAAAGACCTGACCCCGATAGTCATTGCGGGCGGCGCGTGCGTCTGTAACGCCGAACCCATGGCTGAATTCTTTGATATAACCCTCCCGGGCGACGGCGAGGAGGTCACAAACGAGCTTATCGACCTGCTCAAGGAGTATAAGGCAAAGGGCGCAACGAAGCAGGAGTTCCTTGAGGCCGCCGCTCAGATCAAGGGCGTCTATGTGCCCTCGCTCTATGAGGTCGAGTATAACGACGACTGCACCGTTAAGTCGATAACCCCCACTCACGGTGCGCCCGAGAAGGTCGAGAAGCGCAATGTCGCCGATCTCGATAAAATGTTTGCGCCGACTGAATTTGTAGTGCCGTTCCTTGAGGTGGTGCATGACAGGACCACCGTCGAGATATTCAGGGGCTGCATCAGAGGCTGCCGCTTCTGCCAGGCGGGCTTTCTCAATAGACCGCTCAGGGAGAAATCCCCCGAGGTCGTTGAGGCACAGTGCCGCTCGATATGCGAAAAAACGGGCTACGACGAGATATCCCTCTGCTCACTCAGCACGAGCGACTACAGAGGGCTTGAGAAGCTGATAACCGATATGCTCCCGTGGACGGTCGAGAATAAGATAAATATTTCTCTGCCCTCGCTCAGGGCGGATAACTTCCCCAAGGAGCTTATGGAGCAGCTCAACGCCGTGCGCCGCAGCGGACTTACTTTCGCCCCCGAGGCGGGCACTCAGCGGCTGCGCGACGTCATAAATAAGAATATCACCGAGGAAGAGGTGCTCTCCACCGCAAGGCAGGCGTTTGCCGGAGGCTGGACGGCGGTCAAGCTCTACTTTATGATAGGCTTGCCGACCGAGACCGAGGATGATATCAGAGGCATTGCCGACCTCGCTCAGGCGGTCGTCGATGAATTCTATCACAATGAGAATAAACCCAAGGGCAAGGGTGTTAACGTCAGCGTCAGCGTCGCTTCCCTTGTGCCGAAGCCCTTCACTCCGTTCCAGTGGGAGCCGCAGGACAGACCCGATACCCTTATCGAGAAGCAGAATTTCCTTATCTCATGCGTTAAAACGCGAAAGGTCAGCGTTTCGCGGCATGTGCCGTGGACGAGCTTCCTTGAGGGCGTGTTTGCGAGGGGCGACCGCCGCCTCTGCGACGTTATAGAGACAGCGTGGCGCAAGGGCTGCAAATTCGACAGCTGGGAGGAGCACCTTGACCGTGAGAAATGGATGGACAGCTTCGCCGAGAACGGTATCGATCCGTTCTTCTATACGGCGAGGAAGCGCAGCTTCGACGAGGTGCTGCCGTGGGATCACATGGATTACGGAGTGACCAAGAAATTCCTTATCAGGGAGAACGAAAAGGCGCACAGGGGCGAGACTACCGCCTCGTGCCGCGAGAAATGCGCCGGCTGCGGAGCGGCAAGGCTGAACGGAGGTGTATGCAATGAAATCCGTCAGAATATGGTTTGAGAAGCGGGGGCTTGCGATATACACCTCGCACCTTGACATGAACCGCTGCCTGACCCGTGCGGTCAGGCGGGCAAACATCCCTCTTTGGTATACCGAGGGCTTCAATCCGCACCCGTATATAACATTCCTGCTGCCGCTGCCTCTCGGGCAGGAGGGCAGGCGCGAGCCGCTCGACATCCGCATCGAGGATGACGAGATGCCGTTCGCCGAGATAGTAGACAGGCTGAACGCCGTTATGCCCGAGGGTATCAGGATGCTTGAGGCGTGCGAACCCGTGTGCAAGTCAAATCAGATAGCCGCCGCCGAGTATGAGATAACCACCGAATTTGCCTCCGAGGGCGAGGCGGAGGGCTTCGCCGCGGGCGCTGCCGCCGTCATGGCTTCGGGAGTGCTGAACGCCGAGAAGCGTAGCAAAAAGGGCATTAAAACGGTCAACCTCTGCGATATGACAAGGAGCTTTGACTGCCGAGTCGAGGGCTGCACCGTGCATACGAGCGCCGTGCTTGCGGCGGGCAGCAGCGTCAACCTGAACGCCGAGTTGCTGATGAATGCGCTCTTTGCCGAGTTCACCGCCAAACCCGAGCGCAATGAAATATCCAGGCTCCGTCTTCTGCTCGAGGATCTGACGAAATTCAAATAGTACAACAAAAATCACCCCTTCGGGCGTTGAAAAACACTCGGAGGGGTGACGCTTATTTATTCGGTTATCTCAGCTTTTCAAATCCGGGGCGATAGGCGGCGAAAACATTGCCGTAATCCTGATACGCCGCTATGGTGAAGCCTTCGTCGCCTGCGGCGTCGGTCGCGCGCATTGCAGTTCGCTCGGCGAGGTTATCCGCAGTGGTCTTGCCGTTCAGAATGTCAAATACGGTGTAGACCGCGCTGCTTAGCAGCGTTGAGGCGAGGGGATAGGAATAAGCATAGAGCCTGCCTGTGCCTTCCGTGGGGACTGCCGCCTTGAGCGATTTGATAAATGTCGCAACATCGGCTATCTTCTCTGGGTAATCGGCCTTGCAGACCTCGCTCACGCCGTTGTAGGCGGTCGGGAACGACGGGCACACATAGATGAAGCCTTTTTCGTCCGCAACGCTCACAAGGGTGGACTGCACGGCGCTGTCGGTCGAGAAAAGCACCACGTTGCTGCCGCTTATATTGCCGTTGTTGATGAGACGGGCGACGGATTCTTTGATATAGAGCTGCGACTTCTCAATACCGCCCGAGAAGGTGGGGTCAACGGCGTTGTCATAGACAAAGTTGATGCCGCTGTCCTTGCACGCCTTTTCGAAATATGATCTTTCGGCTGCGTGGAACGGGTTGTCGGTGATGTGGCGGTTAAATGAGAACATGACGAAATACTCGGCGCCCGCTTCCTTGGCGGTGGATATGATATCCTGAGCGGCTTTGTTCCAGTCGGCGCAGAATACGACATTGGAGAGCTGGGAAAGGGTATCAACGGAATCTTCCGGCTCGATGCAGGCGGTGACAAGGTCGGGGTTTATCTTCTTCGCCGCCGTAATGGCGAGGGAGGTGTATTGAGTTGCCCTTGCATAAATTATTGCACCTATTGAGGAATCCTTTGCCAGCTCCTCGGAGAGCTGCATTATCTCGGGGTTGCCCGCCTTGAGGATGCGGCTGTCGGCGTATTCCCTGACCGTCACGGCTTCGGGATATGCGGCGGCAAGCTCGGCGGCGGCTTTGTAATCCTCGGGGTACTGCGCCTCGGGGGCAACGAGCACGGCGACCTTCTTCGTCGGCGCTTCAATAGGCTCGGTGGGTTCCTTCTCCTTTTTGCCGCAGGCGGCAAGCGAAAGAACGAGGGCGGCGGTAAGGAGCACAGCGATTATTTTCTTAAACATAATAATACCTCTTTTATATTATACTCAGCGCGACATGATTTCGGTGAGCCGTCTTGGGGCGAGAGCCGTTATCTTGTCGGCGTGCAGATAGAGCCAGCCTATCAGCTTCTCATCAACGAGGGTGAAGACCTTGGCCTCGGTCAGCCCTTCGTGCTCCGAGCGCCTGTATTGTACGGGGAAATCGAAGTGATTCTCCACAAGCTCCGCATATTCGGATTTGAAGCTGAGGATCACCCATTCGTGCTTGCGCATACTTGCAACGGCATTGCCGCCGTCGTAATAGTTGAGCGAAACAAGCGGATCGCCGTCGAATTTGTTGTTTGACGGCTCGTCGAGCAGCTCAGCCCCGCTTATCCGCCGCAGAGTGACGAATTTAGGCTCGTCGGGCTGCTGCGGGAGCGTGAATACGAGCGCGACCGACTCCGAGGTGATGACTATCCGCCACGGATTCACCGTAATCGTCTCGGTGTCGCAGGCGTAGGCGAATGAATCGCCGGGCACGGAATGCAGCAGGCTGAGCCTTATGCGCTTGCCTGTGTGAATTGCCAGACGTATGGTGCGCAGGATATCAACGGGGACGCCTACCTTGCTGGTCCTGAAGTTAAGATTCTCGGTTGTCTCGGCAAGCAGCTCGAGTGTCGGGATGCAGGCGGTGGAGCGCAGATGGCTTTGGAGATCCGCAACATCGTCATCGGTGAGCACCGTTGAGGAATACACCGCCTCGAGCAGCAGATGGAGCGAGGCCTGAGAATAGCTTTTTGCAAGGTAATAGCCCTTGGCGGGCGAATTGACGCAGATGACCTTGAACGAGGTGCGGTTCAGCTCCTTGAGGTCGGATAGCACCGTTCGGCGTGTGACGTCGTAGCCGTATTCGCCGAGCCTGTCTATTATCTCGTCTATCGTCAGCAGATTACATTCATCCGTATACAGCGTGAGTATCTCGATAAGAGCCACAAGCCGCAGACGAACTCCCAAATTATCACCCATAGGCTCAATAGGTCAGCTTGGCGTTGACCGCCCTGACGGTGTCGGCGTCAAGCTTCAGTATCTTGCGGTCATAGCTGTAAATGCCGTTGACTTCAAACTCAACGTCGCTTACCTGCGTGTAGACCGTGGCGCAAAGGCCCTTGTTTATCAGCGGGATGACCTGGCTCTCGTGCAGGCGCTTGTACGCTGCGGATAGCTTCTCGCTGTTCTTGAACATAATGTAGCCGAAGGAGCGCTTGGGGTTCCATGCGTGCTCGACTATATTCCAGCTGTAGCCGCCGTATTCGCTGAGCACTATCGGCCTGCCTGCCGTGCGGCGGGCGGTCGGGGCGTGGACGGGCAGGATATATTTGTGTATGCTCTTGAATTCCGGGCCGCCCTGGTCGTGCCAGCCGCTGGCGTGGTCGACGAAGCGGGAGGGGTCGTAATTCTTTATCGCGGTGCCTATCTCCTTGGCGTCAAACTGACCCCAGCCCTCGTTGAAGGGCACCCAGCAGCAGATGGAGACGCAGTTATAGAGATTGTCTATCATGCCGAAAAGCTCGTCTTTGAATTCCTGTCTCCATTCGGGCTTGTCACGCTTGAAGCTCTTATACTTACTGTCCTTGACATGGATGTTGATATTCGGAAGCACGCCGGCAAGGACGTTGCCGATATACTGGCCGCCGCTTATCATATCCTGCCACACGAGCATACCGAGCCTGTCGCAGTGGTAATACCACCTGAGCGGCTCCTCCTTGATATGCTTGCGGAGCATATTGTAACCGAGCTCCTTCATCTTCTCAATGTCGAATATCATTGCCTCGTCGGTCGGAGGCGTGAGCTGGCTCTCGGGCCAGTAGCCCTGGTCGAGCAGACCTCTCTGGAAATAGGGCTTGTTATTGAGTCCGAGCCTCGGGATACCTGCGGAGTCCTTGACTATCGATAATTTACGCATACCGAAGTAGCTTGAGACCTCGTCCTTTTCGCCGTTGCAGTCGAGAGTGAGCAGCAGCGTGTAAAGGAACGGAGCCTCGGGGCTCCAGAGCCTTGCGTCGGGCACGGGAATTGCGGCCTTGTCGGCAATCTCGCCGTCAAATACGACCTTGTCGCCCTCAAGCACTTTGGCATAGAGCTTGCCGCCGCACTTGCAGGTGCGTTTGATATTTATGCGGATAACGCCCTCGTCGATGTCGGGCACAAGGCGCAGCGAATCAATGCGGCAGCGGTTGACCGGCTCAAGCCACACGGTCTGCCATATGCCGGAGGTGGCAGTGTACCAGAAGCCCTTGGTGACGAGTATCTGCTTGCCGCGCTGCTGGTGGCCTGCGTCCGTCGGGTCAAAGACCTTGACCACAAGCTCATTTTCGCCCTCGGTGATGACGTCGGTTATGTTAAAGGTGAAGGGATTGTAGCCGCCGGTGTGCTCGCCGACGAGCTTGCCGTTGACCCATACGCTGCACTGCCAATCCACCGCGCCGAAGTGAAGCAGGGCTTCTTTGCCGCTGAATTCCTTGCCGACGGTGAACTTTCTGCGGTACCAAAGGCGCTGCTCGGGCAGCAGAGCCTTGCCAACGCCCGAGAGCTCGGATTCGACCGAGAACGGCACAAGGATCTTGCCGTCGTATTTCTTCGGCGCATCGGCGGTGTCGCCCGTGACGGCGTAGTCATATTCGCCGTTGAGGCAAATCCAGTCTTTGCGCTCAAACTGCGGTCTCGGGTACTCCGCAAGCGGGAGACGCCTGTCAACTTTATCAAACCATGGAGTTCTTATATTGCTCATTTCCTTGCTCCTTATCCTTCGTAAATATCGTTAAGACGCCAGCTGCCGTCAACTTTGACCGCGGTGAGCGTCACCTCTGACTTGGTTGAATCAGTGCGGGTAACGGGGACTTTAAGCTCGCATTCATCATCGGATATCATGCGGGCGCTCGCCGACTCAATATCCCACTCGGGCGCGGGGGCGGATTGATTGAGCAGGAAAGCGTCGACGCAGAATACGCCGTCTATCTGGGCGTATTTGCTGCTTTTCAGCAGCTTCTCGGCCGCCTGCTCGGTATAGGTGGAGAGCACGGCGCTCTCAAGTGAAGCGTAATCGGTGAAATTCTCGGCGGTAACGCGGTAATAGACGTGAGACTCCTTCTCAATGCTCTTGTCGTATGAGACGGGCAGGCTGCCGTTGATGAAAACGTCGTTGACGAAATATTCGTTTGAATAGACGAGCACCTTCAATGAGGTGAGCAGCCCCTCGCCGACATAGCCCTCGGGCGCGGCAACGGTGGTCTCGGCGCTGTCGTCCGCTCCGCCGCAGCCGGCAAGTAGCAGCACGCAGGCACAGAGCAGCAGCGCAATGATTTTTTTCATATCAATATCTCCCTTACTTTGATTTAGTGGGATTTACACCGTCAGCGCAAGCTCGACTTCATCGTCGTCTTCGCCGCCGGTCAATTCAAATCCGAAAGATTTATAAAGATTAAGCGCGGTGGGGTTATCTTTGCTGCAGGTGAGGGCAACTCTGCCCGAATCGCCGAAGGGCTTACCCTTGATATACTCAAGCACAAGCTCAAGCGCCGCCTTGCCGAAGCCGTTGCCCTGCTGTGAGCCGTCTATCATCATGTGCCATATGTCGTATTCGGGCACGTCATAATCGTAGATGACCATCACATAGCCGACCATCATTTCGCCGCTGTAGATGACGAACGGCTGACACTGGTCGCGGTAGACATAGGCCTGCGCGAGACTGCGGACGGGGTGCGAGACGAAGCGCTCCTGCCCGTCTTTCAGCTTCAGGTTGAATGCGTCAATAAAGTTGTCCTCGGTAATGGGTCGTAAAGCAATTGCCATAAAAACTCCTTGTGTTTTATGAAATGTTAAGCAGCGCCGCCGGCTCACATGAGTATCTCCGAATCAAAATATTGCTCCATAAACGCTGTCTTTTTTGCAATCTCTTCTGCGGTGAAGAATGCTTGCTCAGGCGCAACCACGAGCTTTTCTTCCACGTCGTCGTTACGGTGAATGACAGCTATCACCTTGCCGATAAATTCCTTTACCGGTTCATCGACACCGAGAATATAAGCGTCCTGTTCTTCACCGTCAGGGGCGATGATCCCCTCAATGTAGCCGTAGTTTATCGGATAAATAATGTTCTTATGCTTCGGATGACGGCTGCCGAGCGGCCTGTCAACCGTAACTTTTACAATATCACCTATCACCAAACTGTTCCTCCACGGATAAAATATGATTGCCATTATGCCGAATCAAGCGGGCAAATTGCGTTCACAGTCAAAAACCGCCGAGCTTGCAGGTGCTCGAGCCTCCCTCTGATGAGGGAGAGAAGAGAAAGACAAATTAATCTTGCTGCAAATTTTCAGGGCTGTCTCTCCCTCAGGAGGGAGCCGATTTGACTGCGAGTCATCAGTTAAATCCGCCTTCTCCTTGAGGAGAAGGTGTCGAGCAACGCGAGACGGATGAGGTGTGCCGCGGGCGGAATGCAGCTTTAGCAAAACTCCCTCAGTCCTACGGACAGCTCCCTCAAGCGGGAGCCTAAGAGGATAGCAACAGTTTATAAGTTGAATACTCATCTTATGTGTCGGCAACTAAGTCAATCCCTCAGTCAGCCTAACGGCTGACAGCTCCCTTTACACAAGGGAGCCTTTAAAATGCACGACTTCGGCTCACAAATAGGTTTGGAATATAAGTTGTTACCTGAAATACATCAAGTTGACAGATGCATTCGCCTTCTTCTTGAGCAACCGTTAATTTAACAATTGTCAGCCATTTTCGCCCACAAAAAGCCGCCGAAACAAATTAAAGGAAATAATACGGTCATTATATATCTTCTTTTAGCTATTATATACAATTTATATGGTTTAGTCAATTGCTTATCGTCATTTTGCTCATAAAAAAGCAAGAAAAAGGGGTTGACAAACGCGGAAAAGGGGACTATAATAAAACCAACATATGAATATGTGTTCATATATCGAACGGAGGATGAACCCCATGGAGAGAGACAAGGTCAAAAAAGGTCACATCTGCGACGCAATAAACGAATCGGATGAGCCGAACATCGAGGTGCTGTATGACCTCTCGGAGCTGTTTAAGGTCTTCGGCGACAGCACGAGGATACGCATTCTGACCGCCCTGACGGCGGGGGAAATGTGCGTGCTTCATCTTGCGGAGCATCTTGATATGGGCCAGAGCGCCGTATCGCACCAGCTCAGAATTCTGAGGGCTGCGGGGCTTGTGAGGCCGAGGCGTTCGGGCAAGACAGTATACTATGCACTTGATGATGACCATGTCAGAGAGATCCTCGAATCGGGACTTGAGCACATTTTACACAAGCAGCAATATAATGTTAAACAGGGGAAGTGAGCTTATGAAAAAAGAGAAAGAGCACAGCGTTCATAGCCACGAGCATGAGCACGAACATTCACACGAGCATTCATGCGGCTGCGATTGCTGCGGCTGTGGCGAGCGTGAGCACAAGCATTCGGGCGGTGCGTTGGAGATAGTCATAACGGTGATCGGCGCGCTCCTTATTGCCGTTTCGTTCCTGCCGATGTTCGGCGATACGGTCAAGGATATCCTGCTCATGGCGGCGACGGTTATATGCGCCCTGCCGATATTCATTGACGCGATTAAGGATCTCAAGGAGAGAGAGATAAGCGAGGAATTCCTGCTTGTTGTGGCGGTCATGGCCGCCTGCGCCCTCGGCGAATTCTTTGAGGCCGCTACAGTCTCGGTGCTCTTCAGAGCGGGCGAGCTGATGGAGGAATTCGCGGGCGACAGAAGCCGCAAATCAATTGAGGCGCTCTTCAGCATTGTCAGCGACACGGCAAATCTCGTTCAGCCTGATGGCACGGTCAAGAAGATAGACGCGGACGAGGTCACGGCGGGTGCAAAGCTCGCAGTTATGCCCCACGAGGTAGTGCCCGTTGACGGCACCGTTACCGAGGGCGAGGGCAGCATGGACGCCTCCGCGCTCACGGGCGAGAGTATGCCCATAGCGGTCAAACCCGGCGCCACGATCCTCAGCGGCATGATGAACGGCGACAGCATCATATATTTTGAAGCCACCGCGGGCAAGTCACAGTCCTCCGCGGCAAGGATAGTCGAGATGGTCGACGAGGCTTCAAAGAAAAAAGGCAAGGCGCAAAGAGCCGTTGCCAAATTTGCAAAGTATTATACACCCGCCATCGTCGGCGCGGCGGTGCTGATAGCCGTTATTCCCTCGCTCATCACCGGCAATTGGCATGATTGGATACACAGAAGCCTTATCCTCCTTGTTGCCTCCTGCCCCTGCGCCATAGTTATCTCGGCGCCCCTTGCATTCTTCACGACCATGGGCGCTGCGGCAAAGAACGGCATGATAATCAAGGGCAGCCGCTATATCGAAGCGCTTGCCAAGGTCGATACTGCTGTGTTCGATAAGACCGGCACGCTCACTACGGGCGAGCTGAAGGTCGGCGAGATATACGCGGCCGAGGGTCACACGGCGGATGAATTGCTTGCCTATGCGGCAAAATGCGAATACTACTCAACTCACCCCATCGCCAAAGCGATAGTTGCGGCGGCGGGCGAGACGGATATTTCCGATTGCTCCGATTTCTCCGAGGTCGCGGGCGGCGGCACCTCCGTCACCGTGCCCGAGGGCAAGCTGCTCTGCGGCGGCGTGAGGCTGATGAAGAATAACGGCGTGGATGTCTCCGATATGCCGAAATCCCCCGTGTATGTGGCGCTCGGCGGCAAGGCTGTCGGCGCTGTCGGGATAGACGGTGAGGTCAGACCCGAGGCAGCCGAAACGATAAAGAAGCTGCGTAAGCTCGGCGTTGAGCACAGCGTGATGCTCACGGGCGACACCGCCGAGCAGGCGAGGAAGGTCTGCTCCGTTTGCGATATCGACGATTTCAGAAGCGGGCTTCTGCCGCAGGATAAGCTGAGCAGCCTTGAGGATATCAAGGATGGCTCAAAGGGCGTTATATATGTCGGCGACGGCATCAACGACGCCCCCGTGCTCGCCTGCGCCGATGTAGGCGTTGCAATGGGCCTCGGCACTCAGGCGGCGTGCGAAGCGGCGGATGTTATCCTCACCGATTCAGAGCTGTCAAGGCTTGCCGATACGGTCTATCAGAGCAAGCGCGCAATGAGCGTTCTCCGCTCCAACATTGCCTTTGCCGTGATAGTCAAGGTGGTAGTCGTCGCTCTCGGCGTTGCGGGTCTTGCTCCCATGTGGGCCGCGATATTCGCCGATGTCGGCACGATGATAATTTCCGTCGCAAATGCGGCGAGACTTCTGAAAGTTAAGCGCTACGAATAATTTCATGTGATAAAACGACCCGGGCGGGTGCATAGGAGCACTTGCCCGGGTCGTGCTTTATTTCATTATGATGAGCGCCGCCGCCGAGATGAGGGATTGGAGGATGCAGAGCCTGAATATGACCTGCGAATTCGACCAGCCCTTGTTCTTGCGGAAGTGGTCGTGCAGCGGGGTGCGGATATTCTTGAGCGGATTGATGTGCAGGAAGCGGATGGTGACTATCTTGACTATGCCCACCAGACCGTCAAGGCAAAGCATACAGCACATCGGGATTATCAAAAGGGCGTTGCCCGTCTTGAACATCGTTATGCAAAGGAAAAGTCCGAGCGCCCTTGAGCCGGCGTCGCCCATGAGCATCGTGCTCGGCTGAGCGTTCTTCCAAAGGTAGGGGAGGAGCGAGACTATCATCAGCAGCGCCGCGATGAGAGGAGCCTTGCCAGTGCCGTTTATGAGGATCGCGCCCGAGGCGGAGAGCAGCGAAACTATCGTCAGGCTGCTGCTGTAGCCGTCGATACCGTCGGAGCAGTTGACCGCATTGACGAGCATCCATACGGCGAGAGCGCCGAGAATGACATATATTACGGGGTGGACGTGGAAGCCGAAGCCGAAGAAGCTGAGATTCAGCAGCTCGGGGTTATAGTGGACGAAGCAAAGAGCCGTGAGAGTGGAGATGATAAGGTCGATAACGCCCTTTTTGTATTCGCCCCACGGCTTGTCCGAGCGGTCGTCGAGGTAGCCCGAGAGCATTCCGAAGAAAACGAGAATGTAATAGAAAACATATTCGAGCGTGACGGGCACAAACAGCAGTGCGCTGATGATGAAACAGCAGACAAAGACGATGCCTGCGCCCCTGACCTTGCCCGCGGAGAGGGCGCCGTCCACGGCGAATTCCCTGCCCTTGTCACGGGGGAGTTTATTCTTGAATACCCTCAGCGCCAGCGCCGAGAGAGCCGCCGTAAAGACGAGGGCGGCGAGCCATAGCCATTTGGTGTCGGCGTCGGGGAGACGCTCGGTGAAAAGGCGATATATCATAAATTTACCTCCGAATCCTCACATAAAAGCCGACGGTTAACGAGTAACCGCCGGCTTTGTGACATTATTGATGAACGGTTACTTGAAAAGAATACCACAATTCTTCGCCGCTTTCAACCGTTATTTTATTTTGCTACATAATTTTCCTTTTTCACAAGCTCCTTGCCCTGCTCGGAGATTATCCAATTATAGAGCACGCGGGCGGGGGCGTCCTCGGGCAGATTCTTGGGGATAACGACATAGAAGTCGTTGACAAAGGGGTATTTGCCCGACGCAATGGTGTCGTTGGTCGGCTTAACACCGTTCACGGCGAGGATCTTGGAGGTCGAGAGCTTGTCGTTCTCCATATTTGTCAGATAATAGTAGACCGTGTAGCCCAGGGCATTCTCGGAGCCGTCGTATTCGGCGACCGCCTCAAGCAGGCCGATCATAGAGCCGATTATCCTCTCTTTGGGGGCGTCGGTCAGCTCGTCGCCGAGGTTGATGAGCTTGTCAAAGAGGGTCTGGCTGCCGCTGTCCTTATTGCGCTGATAGGGGATTATTGCGCCCTTTTTGCCGCCGACCTCGCTCCAGTCGGTTATCTTACCTCTGTAGATATCCTTTATCTGATCCACCGTCAGCGAATCGACCTTGTTAAGATTGCTGCAAATGAATACAAGGGCGTCTGCACCGATGGGGGTCATCTCAAGCTCCGCACCTTTCTCGGCGATATAAGCCTTTGCCTCCTCCGACGGCTCATAGGCGAGCAGGATGTCGAATTTGCCGTCCACTATCGCCTTATAGTTGTCGGTCGTGGAGCCCTCAAAGACTATCAGCTTGGAGGCTTCCTCACGGCTGATGCCGAGCGCATAGGCGGTTATCGCTTCGCCGAGGGGCAGAGCGGCAAGAGAGCCGCCCATCTTGGGGTAGTTGCTCTCGGTGAATTCAAAGTTGCCGGTATTTTTAATCGAAGCGGGGCCGGAGCAGGCGGCAAGAGAGAATACAAGAATAACTGCAAGAAGAGCGCAAATGAATTTTCTCATAATTGTCCTCCGTTCTTTTGTGTGTCTGTCAGTCGGTGTAATTATTGGTCACTTTAAGCAGCAGGCCGAAGCCGCTGTCATAAATTTTAATAAAGTCGTCGTTGCAGACGTTGACATAGGCGTTGCCGCCCGCCCTGACGATTATCGCAAACGGGCAGCTGTCAACGAGCACCTTGTCGGTGGCGAAATCCACCACGCGGTAGCTTGTGGCCTGATCGTCGGACTGCCAGAGGACCGCTACGCCGTTGGGCGTTATCGAGGCGATGAATGACGAGCTTTTGCCCTCGTTCACGGTGAAGCGGTAAACCTCCTTGTGAGTGTCTGAGGAGAATACAACGCCGACGGAGTTGGAGCCGTTTGCCAAATAGAGCACATAATAGTTGCCGTAGTCCGCGCCGGAGACGGAGTCCATGCCCGTTGCGCCCTCAAGGCTCGCCAGCATCTTGCCGTTTATGTCGAATACATAGCCCACGCCGTCCTTCGAGCCGAAAAACAGGCCGAGATATTCGTTGCAGTTCACTGCGACCGCGCCGCTCTCCTTGCAGGTGATAGGCTTGCCGTCGATATTATAGTAGGTGACGTCGTCGTCAAGCATACGGTTGAATACGAGGTTGTCGCCTGCGATGATATAATTGCGACCGTAGCTTTCGCCGTCATATCGGCTGATTATATTGCCCTTGCTGTCGAGCAGCACTCCGCCGCCGTTGACAGCCGCGTGATAGTACTGAGTATCAACGCCGATAGTCTCGACATTCTCATAAACGGGGTCGAGCAGCCATGTGCCGTCGCGGCGCACGATGCCGAAATAATCGCCCTCATGGGCAACGGCGAGGTCATTCTTTAACACGGAGCAAAGGTTGTAGCCCTCAAGCACGGTGTTGCCGTTGTCGTCGATAAGCTCGGTGACGTATTCGTAGTATTCGTCAAAACCCGGACTTTCTTTCAGTATATAAAGGATCCCGTCGAGGTAGCCGTAATCGCATATCGCATTGTCATATGCGGCGAGCTGCTTGCCATTTAGGTCAAGCACCTCAACGCAGTTGCAGCCCTTCTTGTCGTCATAGGTGTTGAGCACTATTTTGCCGCCCGACGATGAAGCGACATAGGCGTCGATGCGGTTGACGACCCATGAGCCGTCGGAGGCGGCGACGGTGAGCAGGTTGTGGAAATTATTCGGGTCGCTGCTGTCGCCGGGCACGCTGGTGAGCGCAAGGATGCTCTTGCCCCCGCCGATATCATATATATCAAAGGCGGTGTAAACGGGGTCGACCACCACTTTGCCGTCCACCGTCATCAGACCGTAGAGGGACTCGTTGATAACGGTCTCTGGGTCCTCGGGCGGCGAGAATTCGCTGTCTCTGCCGACAAAGGGGATAAGTGTGCCGTAGTTGCCGGGGGTCAGCGCCCCGCAATAGCTGTCTGAATATCTTTTATAATTTTGAGCAGGCTCATATTTGCCTATATCGGGCAGCGAGGACAGCATAAAAACGGGTGCGTCGTCCGCCGTGGCCGTTAAGGCTGTTTCGGCTCTCTTGCCGCAGGAGCCGAGGGTGAGCACCATTGCCGCCGCAGCCGCAAGCGCCGCAATTCGCTTTATACGATACATTATATCGCCTCTTTCCGTCTTGCTGATTTAATTATATACATAAAATCGCCCCGCCGTCAATAATTGTAACAGGATTGTAACTTAGTGCTACAGAATTGTTACCTCTTGTGTTCTAACTGCGGACAAGGCGCAATATACATTAAACATCAGCGAAGGAAGGGAAACGCAATGGATAATATAAAGCGATTTGAGGCTGCGGCGGGCTTCCTGCCGACGGGGCTGAGGGATATTTTCATGTCTCTCGGCGATGATATAAAGAATGATATCAGAGAAATACGCCTGCGAAGCCGCAGACCCGTGGTGGCGGTGACGAGCGAGGGCAGCTTCTTCATAGCCGGGGCGGGCAGGCTGACCCGCTTCTGCTCGGATATCGTGCTCGGAGCGGATGAGAATGAAATAGAGGAGACCTTCAGGCGGCTGTGCGGCTACTCCGTCCACAGCTATGCGGACGCCATAAACAGCGGCTATATAACCGTCTCGGGCGGCAGTCGTGCGGGCGTCGCGGGCACGGCGGTCACGGACGGCGGCAAGGTCACCGCCGTCAGGGATATAAGCTGCATCAATATCCGCATTGCGAGGGAGATAAAGGGCGCTGCGGATAAAATACTCAGCGAGAATTTCGCTTTCGGGCTGCGCTCGATCATCGTTGCGGGGCCGCCTGCAAGCGGCAAGACCACCGTATTGCGCGACCTTGCCCGCCAGCTCTCGGGCGGCAGGCTCGGTGAGAGCGTCAAGGTGCTCGTGTGCGACGAGAGAGGCGAATTGGGCGCCTGTTATGGCTCGGTGCCGCAGAATGACCTCGGCAGCAACTGCGACCTGCTGACCGCCTACCCAAAGGCGGAGGGGATAATGATAGCGCTGCGCTCGTTTTCGCCCGACATCATAATTTGCGACGAGGTTGCCTCAGAGGAGGAGGCCGCCGCGATAGAGATAGGGCTCAACAGCGGGGTCTGCTTCGCCCTGAGCCTCCATGCGGGCAGCGTTAAGGAATTAAGGCGCAAGCCCATAGCCCGCAGGCTCGCGCAAACGGGCGCGTTCGACACCGCGGTGCTCCTGTCGGGGCGGGAGTCAAAAAATATCAAGGTGAGTGATCTGTTTGATTAAGACGGCGGCGGCGCTCGCGGTCGCTTTGGGGTTCGCCCTCGGCGGCAAATGCGTCGCTTCATTCTATGCGGGGCGGGTGAGGGTCATCCGCGAATCTCTGCTGCTAATCTCCGCCGTTGAGACGGGGGTTCGGTTTGCACATCTGACCGTTGAGCAGCTTCTGCGTGAGCTTGACAAAAACGGCGGCTTTGTCTACCTCGACTTCATTGCGGATTGCCGCAGGAGGATGGAGTCGGGCGAGCCCTTCCCGTCGGCGTGGAGAAAGAGCATAGAGCAGCGAGGTGAGCTGTGCCGCCTTTTGGGGGAGGCAAAGGAATATCTTGCCGCCCTCGGCTCCGACATCGGGGCGACGGACGTTGACGGCCAGCTCAACAGCTGCGGCTATTATAAACGTCTGCTGACCGCCGAGCTTGAGCAGCGGGAGGAGAAGAACCGCCGCAGCTCAAAGCTCTTCCCCGCCCTCGGCGTGATGCTGGGCGTTTCGGCGGCAATAATGATGATCTGAGGTGAGGCAAATGGATATAACGGTCGTTATCAAGATAGCGGCGGTCGGCATAATCGTCGCGATCCTCAACGCCATTCTCGTGCGCTCGGGCAGGGACGACTATGCCATGATAACCATTCTTGCGGGTATAGTGGCGGTGTTGATGATGCTGATACCGCAGTTCTCAAACCTGCTCGATTCCGTCAAAAAGCTGATAGAATTCTGACAGCTTATGAATATAGTCAAGATCGTCTTTCTATGCCTGCTCGCCGTGCTGCTTTATGCGCTTATGCGGCAGCTACGCCCCGAGTTTGCGCCGCTCGTCGCCCTCGCGGGGGTCGGCGTGATACTCGTGCAGCTCATCGGGGTGCTGCTGAACGTCTCCTCAACGGTCGAGAATCTGATAAGCCTTGCGGGGCTTGAAAAAGAGAATGTCGAGATACTTACAAAGGCTCTCGCCGTGTGCGTGATAACGCAGTTCGCCGCCGACGTGTGCTATGATAATTCGTTCTCCTCGGCAGCGGCGGCCGTGGAGCTTGCGGGCAGGGTCGGGGCGATAACCCTCGCCATGCCGATGATAAAGGCTGCCGCCGAGATAGCGATAGGATTGATAAATGCATGAAAAAGGCCGTTTTCCGCGCCCTCTCGGCGCTGATATTTCTTGCGATTTTTACCTTGCCGTCGTTTGCGGCGAATACGGATGAATACTATAAAGATCAGCTCGAGGCGAGCGGGGCAAAGGAGCTGTCGGAGCTGCTCGATGATGAGACAAAGGACTATCTTGAGCGCGTCGGCTGCGGAGATATGGACTTTGCGACAATGCTTGATTCCTCGCCGAAAGCGATATTTTCGCTCATGGCGGAGATAACCGAGGGCTGCCTTAAAGTTCCGCTCGCGGGGGCTATGAAAGCGGTCGCGGCGGTGATGCTGATAAGCGTTTGCGGCGGATTTTTCCCTAATGACGAGCGCAGCAGGGCGGTCATGGGCTGCGTCTGCGGCTGCTTCCTGATGCTGAGCGTATTTTCGGGCGGAGTTTCCACCGTCAAGGCGGGCGTGTCGGCGATATCTGCCTGCGCCGTCTTTGAAAAGGCTCTTATTCCCGTGCTTGCGGGAGTTATGACTGCCTCGGGCAACCCCGCTGCCGCCGTATCCGTTCAAGGTGCGGCGTTTGCCGCCGCCGAGACCTTAACGGCGCTTGCGGAGAACTTTTTCCTGCCGTTGATAGGCGTGACCGCCGCCCTCGGAGCGGTCGGGGCGATGCTGCCAACGCTGCGGCTCTCCGCCGTCAGCGATCTTATCAGAAAGACCGTGTCGAGTGTGCTCGGCATCTGCGCCGCCATGTTTTCGGGGCTTTTGAGCATCAAATGCGTTATTGCCGGCTCGGCGGATTCGCTGACGGCAAGGGGCGTGAAGCTCGCGGCGAATACCTTTGTGCCCGTGGTCGGCGGCGCTCTGAGCGAGGCGTATTCAAGCGTTGCGGGCAGCCTTGCGCTGATGAAAAACGCGGTCGGAGCTTACGGAACTATAGCTCTTTTCTTTATCGCCGCCCCGCCTGCCGTGCAGCTTGCCATTTGGGCGCTCGCCATGCGTGCCGTCTCCGCCGTTGCGGAGCTGCTCGGCTGTGCGCAGCAGGCAGAGATGCTTAAAAATATCGGTTATGTATTCGCCATGACGAATACTTTGCTCATTCTTTGCGCCGCCGTGCTGATGATATCGGCGGGGACGGTGCTCGTGATCAAAAACGGGGGATGAATATGGACGCTGTTCGTCAGTGGGCGATCTGCCTGATAGCCGCGGCCGCCGCGGGCACCTTTGCCGCCGCCGTGATACCCGGCGGCTCAATGGAAAAGACCGTCAAGGCCGTTGCGGGAATATTTGTCGTGGTCGCCGTGTGCTCGCCCCTCGCCGAGCTGCGTTTGCACGGGCTGCCGGCATTCGCCGATCTTGCCGAGCAGGCTGAAACGCCCGCTTACGCGCAGGCTATAGACGACGGCACTCTGCGGTTTTGCGAACAGGCGGTGAGCGAAGCTCTGACCGCCGCCGCAGAGGAGACGGGGGTCGAGGTGACAGAAATAAACGCCGAGCTGAGCGCTGCAAGCGACGGAATAATTATACATAATGTCTCCGTTGCAGTCAGCGCGGCGTCGGCGGATAAAATCGAGGAATTCTCGCTCTCGGCTGAGCGGCGGCTCGGCTTCCCCGTGAGCATAACCGCGGAATAGGGACGGTATATAACATTGAAGTCTGCATTGGATAAATTCAAAAAGCTGACGGATACGCTGGCTCAAAAGACCCGCATGGGCAAGCGCGCGCTGCTGTGCGCCGCCCTGCTCGCCCTCGGGCTTATCCTGCTCGCCGTGAGCAGCCTGCCGACGGCGAAGCCCGCCGCGAAGTCGGTGACCGCCGCCTCAACTCAGAGCAGTTCGGAGGAATACGCCGCAACGCTTGAAGAACGCCTTGCGTCAATAATCTCGGCAATCGACGGCGCGGGCAGAGTCAAGGTGATGGTGACCCTCGAGAGCGGCAGCGAGGATGTGTATTTGCGGGATAACGACTACGGCGAGAATATCGACCCGAGCGGCAAAAGCAGCCGCGAGAGCAAGGATAAATATGTCATTGTGGACGGTACGGGCGAGGAGAAGGGGATAGTCGTGCGCGTGCGTGAGCCGGAGATAAGAGGGGTCGCCGTGGTGTGTGAGGGGGCAGGCTCCCAGACGGTGCAGCAGCAGATAGTGCGCACCGTCACCGCCCTGCTCGGCATCAGCAGCGCACAGGTGAGCGTTGCAAAAATGAATTGAATAAATATACAAAAATTAATGTATATACGGAGGAAAACATATGATAATCAAAAAGAGACAGCTTCTGCTCGCCACGCTCATTATCGCTCTCGGTGCGGCCGTCTTTATCAACTGGTATTATACCAAGCCGACCGCTAAATCGGCGGGCACGAAGCCCGAGCAGACCACTCAGCAGGCGGAGCAGGGGGCGAATCTCGGCGACGCGCGATATGTGCTCTCGTCCGACGTGACCCTCGACGATGCCTCAGCTCAGGCGCAGGCCTCGGAGTATTTTGCGGGCGCAAAGCTCCGCAGGCAGACCGCCCACGACGAAGCCGCCAAGGCATACGGCGATATCATCAAGAATTCGTCCTCTTCGTCCGAATCGGTCAAGGCTGCCGAATCGGCGCTGAAGGAGCTGACCGACGCGTTGACCAAGGAGAGCGACATTGAGAACCTGATAGCCGCTAAGGTCGGGTGCGAGAATCTCGTCATTATCAACGGCGGCACGGTCGAGATAATAGTCGAGAACGGCTCACTCGACGACGTTTCGCTCATCAAGATAAAGGAGATAGCCGTTAAGCAGACGTGCTTTGACGTTGATAAGATAGCGATAACGGAAATGGAGTATTGATAAATATTTATAAATAATTCTTGTATATTTTAATAAGTTATGGTATAATGTCCTCACGAAATGCGAATGTGTTTCGCCAAATAAGCAAAAAACAACCTCCGACCGGGGCGAATGTCTCTGTCGGCGGTTGTTCGTTGACTTTTCGGAGGATGTTATAAAATGACAAGAAGCGAAGCAAGAGAGCAGGCATTCATTCTCATATTCGAGAAATCCTTTAACGGCGACGTATCGCTCGGCGAGCTTTATGAGATGGCGGTCGAGACCGAGATAGCGAAGCCGGACGCCTTCACCGAGGCGCTTGCCTACGGCGTGTGCGAGAAGCAGGCGGAGATAGACTCCGTTATCGAGAAATACTCGGTCGGCTGGAAGATAGCGAGGATGTCCAAGGTCGCCGTTGCGGTGCTGCGCCTTGCCGTTTATGAGATCCTCTATACCGAGACTCCCGTCGGCGTTGCAATAAACGAAGCTGTCGAGCTGAGCAAGAAATACGCCTCCAAGGAGGATTGCGCCTTTGTTAACGGAGTGCTCGGCTCGGTCGCAAAGGAAGAAAAGAAATAATGCTTATTCTCGGGATAGATACCAGCAATTACACCACCTCGTGCGCCCTGTTTGACAGCGAAAAGCGCACGGTGGCTCAGCGCAAGCGCCTGCTGCCCGTCAAGGCGGGCGAGAAGGGGCTGCGCCAAAGCGACGCCGTGTTTCACCACACGGTGCAGCTCCCGCAGCTCATGGAGGAGCTCTTTGACGGCGCGGGCGATATAGCCGCCGTCGGAGTCTCTGAGAAGCCGAGGGACGCCGAGGGCTCTTATATGCCCTGCTTCCTTGTCGGCGTGAATTCCGCAAGGTGCGTCGGCGCTGCGGCGGGCAAGCCCGTCCACGCTTTTTCGCATCAGGCGGGTCACATCATGGCGGCTCTCTGGTCGGCGGGAGCGCTTGAGCTTATCGACCGTGAATTCATTGCCTTCCACGTCTCAGGCGGCACTACCGAGATGCTGCTCGTCTCGCCCGATGAGCAGAGGGGCTTTGCCGTCAGGCTGATAGGCGGCACGGGCGACCTCAATGCGGGTCAGGCCGTTGACAGAGCCGGGGTGATGATGGGTCTGCCGTTCCCCTGCGGCAAGGGGCTTGAGGCTCTCGCTCTCGGGAGTGAAAAGACCTTTAACCCCAAGGTCAGCGTGAGCGGCGGCACTTGCAGCCTCTCGGGGCTTGAGAATCAGTGCAGGGACAGGCTCTCAAAGGGCGAGCCTCACGAAGAGGTGGCTCGCTACTGCCTCGATTTCATCGGCAAGACCCTTGAGAAGCTGGCGGAATACGCCCTTGCGGAGCACGGCAGCCTGCCGATAGTCTTTGCGGGCGGCGTCGCTTCAAATTCGATAATCAGAGCAAGGCTGACAGCTAAATTCGGCGCCCGTTTCGCCGAGCCGGAATTCTCCTGCGACAACGCCGCGGGGATCGCGCTGCTTGTCGCTCTCAGGGAGGGCTGCTTATGAGCGCGGGAGTGGTTTTGAGCGTCAGCCAGCTCAACAGATATGTTAAATCAATAATCGAGCAGGATTATAACCTGCAAACCGTCTTTGTGCAGGGTGAGATATCGAATTTCACCAATCATTACCGCACGGGTCATTACTATATGACGATAAAGGACGAGTATTCGAGTATCAGGGCGGTCATGTTCAAGTCGGCGAATTCCCGTCTGCGCTTCATGCCCGAGAATTCGATGAACGTCATCATCAAGGGCAGAGTTTCGGTCTTTGAGCGTGACGGGCAGTATCAGCTTTATATCGACGATATGCAGCCCGACGGGGCGGGGGCGCTGAGCCTCGCCTTTGAGCAGCTTAAAAATAAACTCGCCGCCGAGGGGCTTTTTGACGAGAGCCGCAAGAGACCCATACCCCGCTTCCCCGAGAGAGTCGGCGTGGTCACGTCGCCCACGGGCGCGGCGATAAGAGATATAATCAATGTCATTTCAAGGCGTTTCCCCGCCGCCGAGCTTATCCTCTGCCCCGTGCAGGTGCAGGGCGCGAGCGCGGCGGGTCAGATAAAGGCGGCGATAGAGCTTTTTAACGCAAAAAAAGCGGCGGATGTGCTGATAGTCGGCAGGGGCGGCGGCTCCGCCGAGGAGCTTTGGGCTTTTAACGAGGAGCCCGTGGCGCGTGCCGTTGCGGCGAGCGAGATACCTGTTATCTCCGCCGTCGGTCACGAGACGGATTTCACCATCTGCGATTTTGCGGCCGATCTAAGGGCGCCGACCCCCTCCGCGGCGGCGGAGATAGCCGTGCCGGATATAACCGCTCTCGGCGAATTGCTCGGCAGCTTCTCAAGGCGGATGAATTCTGCGGTCGGTGGCACTTTAACTCATGAGAAAGCGAGGCTCGAGGCAAGGGCGCAGCTCCTTAAACGCCTCAGCCCTCGGAATTATATAGACGACCTTGCCGCAAGGTGCGGCGGCGCAGGGGTCAGGATAGACAGCGCCGTGCGCCACTCCATGGAGGTGCGGCGGGGCGAGATAGCCGCTTTGTGCGCAAGGCTTGACGCCCTCAGCCCGCTTCGGGTCATTGCGAGGGGCTATGCGGTCGCAAGCAGCGGCGGCAAAGTGCTCACAAGCCCGTCTCAGGTCGAGGTCGGCGATACGATAGACCTCAGGCTTGCCGGCGGCGAGCTGAAATGCGAGGTCATTGATTGATGAAAGGCAGTTTTATATGGCAAAAATGAATTATGAGAAGTCCGTCGCAAGGCTTGAAGAGATAGCGGACAAGCTCGAGAACGGCAATCTCTCGCTCGAAGAGATGATGAAGCTCTATGAGGAGGGTACGGCGCTGGTCGCCGCCTGCTCCGATACACTTGCAAAGGCGCAGCTCAAGATAAGCGAGCTGTCCGCCGGAACGGAGGAAGCATGAGCGCGTTTGAGCAGAGGATGCAGGAATATATAACCATGATAAACGAAGCGGCGGCTCAATATGTCTCCGCCGAGGCGTTCAAGGGCAGGGAGTCCGAGGGGCTGTCTGTTATGCTGGATGCCATGTCGTATTCGCTTGAGAACGGCGGCAAGCGCATAAGGCCGCTGCTGACTCTTGAATTCTGCCGTGTGTGCGGCGGCGACCCCCGTGCCGCTCTGCCGCTTGCACTCGGCATCGAGATGATACACACATATTCGCTCATTCACGACGATCTGCCCTGTATGGATAACGACGATATGCGTCGAGGCAAGCCGTCAAATCACAAGGTCTACGGCTATGCGAACGCCCTGCTTGCGGGCGACGGGCTGCTGACTCTTGCGTTTGAGACGGTACTCGGCGCAAAGGAATTATCCGCCGAGAAGCGTGCCGCTGCGGGCTGCCTGCTCGCCGAGGCTGCGGGCTGCTCGGGCATGATAGCGGGTCAGGTCATGGATCTTGCAAATGAGGAGAGATCCGCCACCGCCGACGATCTGGCGGCGACGGACAGGCTCAAGACGGGCGAGCTTATAAGAGCCGCCGCGGTCATGGGCTGCATAGCGGCGGGCGCGAGCGGCGAGCAGACAGCTGCCGCAGAGGGGTATTGCGCCGCAGTGGGTCTTGCTTTCCAGATAGTCGACGATATCCTCGATGTCACGAGCAGCGAAAGCGTGCTCGGCAAGCCTATCGGCAGCGACAGCGAGAACGGCAAGTCGACCTATGTTTCGCTCCTCGGGCTTGAGCGCTCGGGCGAGCTTGCGGCAGAGTTGACCGATAAGGCAAAGTCGGCGCTCGATATTTTCGGTGATGAAGGAGAATTTCTTGCCGAGCTTGCTGACAAGCTCTCAAGCAGGAAAAGCTGAACCATGAAATACGAATACCAGGGATCAATACTCAAAAGGATCAATTCGCCCGCTGACCTCAAGGGATTGAGCGACGGCGAGCTTGAGCAGCTTTGCACCGAGATAAGGAGCAAGCTGATAGATACCGTTGCGTCTACGGGCGGGCATCTCGCCTCAAATCTCGGCACGGTGGAGCTTACCGTCGCTCTTCACAAGAGCTTCGATTCGCCCGCCGACAAGATAATTTGGGATGTCAGCCATCAGGCGTATACCCATAAGCTGCTCACGGGCAGGGCGGAGAGATTCTCCACTTTGCGCACCGAGGGCGGTCTTTCCGGCTTCGTCAGGCCCGACGAAAGCGAGCACGACAGCTTCTATGAGGGTCATGCGGGCACCTCCGTTTCTCAGGCGGCGGGCGTAGCCGCGGCGAACGCCATCAAAGGCTCCAAGAATTTTGCCGTGGCGGTCATAGGCGACGGCTCATTTTGCAGCGGCATGGTCTATGAGGCGCTCAATCACGCGGGCTCGACCAAAAACAGGCTCATAGTCATACTCAACGATAACGAGATGTCGATATCAGAGAATGTCGGTGCGCTCGCACGCTACCTTGCCATTGTCAGAGCGAAGCCCGAATACTATCGCTTCAAGGCGGGCACCGAAAAGGCGCTCAACAGGATACCGATAGTCGGCAGATCGCTGTCAAATCATCTTTTTAAGCTGAAAACCGCGCTTAAAAATATCCTGTATTCCAGCTCCTTCTTTGAGGATCTGGGCTTCAAATATATCGGCCCCATCGACGGCCACAACATAAACCAGCTCTGCGAGGCTATGGACAGCGCCAAGATGATAGCCGCCCCCGTGCTGATACACATCAACACGTTAAAGGGCAGGGGCTATGACTACGCGGAGCATTCGCCCGAGAAATTCCACGGCATTTCACGCTTTGACCCCCACACGGGCGAGCCGCTGTCGGTCGGGGAGAATTATTCCTCCTTCTTCGGCAAGGCGATGTGCTCCTTTGCCGCCAAGGATAAGCGTATCTGCGCCATCACGGCGGCGATGACCCTCGGCACGGGGCTTGAGGAATTCTCGACAAGATACCCCGAGCGCTTCTTTGACGTCGGTATTGCCGAGGAGCATGCGGTCACCTTTGCGAGCGGGCTTTCGGCGGGCGGGATGCTGCCTGTCTTTGCCGTGTATTCAACATTTTTGCAGCGTTCGGCGGATCAGCTCATCCATGACGGGGCGCTTCAGCGCCGCAAGCTGATAATCGCCGTTGACCGCGCGGGCTTCGTCGGCGAGGACGGCGAAACGCATCAGGGGCTTTTTGACGTGCCGCTGCTGCAAAGCCTGCCGAATACCACGGTGTATTCGCCCGCGACCTATGAAGAGATTAATTCGGCGCTCTACAGCGCGTTCTATAAAGATTCCGGGCTGATAGTCATACGCTACCCGAGGGGCAGCGAGCCGGAAGAGGCAAAGGGGCTGCCCGTGCCCGACGAGGTCGATCTCTTCGGCGATTCGGCGGCGGACACGGCGATAGTCACCTACGGCAGGCTGTTTTTCAACGCCCTCAGGGCGCAGGAGATCCTTGCCGAGAGGGGCGTTAATGTTAAGATAGTGAAGCTCGCAAGGATTAAGCCGCTGCCCGAGAGGACTTTTGAATTCCTCGACGGCTGCAAAAATGTCTTTTTCTTTGAGGAGGGCATGAAAGGCGGCGGAGTCGGCGAGAGGCTCGGCAGCGAGCTGCTCGAAAAGGGATTTAAGGGCAGCTACACGGTGACGGCCGTGGATAACGAATTTGTCGCTCATGCGAGCGTCGGCAGGCAGCTTGAGAAGTATTCTCTCTCCGCCGAGGGCATGACGGCAGTCATTGAGAAGCAGGTGAAGCGATGAGTGATAAAATGCGGCTTGACGTGGCAGTGTTTGAGCGCGGGCTTGCCGAGACGAGGGAGAAGGCAAAGGCCCTCATCATGGCGGGCAGCGTCTATCTCAACGGTCAAAAGGCGCTCAAGGGAGGCGCCGCGGTCAAGGATACGGATATAATCGAAGTCAGGGGAGCGGTCAATCCCTATGTCAGCCGAGGCGGGCTGAAGCTGCACAAGGCCGTGCAGAATTTCGGACTCTCGCTCGAGGGCTGCGTCTGCATGGATATAGGCGCCTCCACGGGCGGATTTACGGATTGTATGCTCTCAAACGGAGCTGCCAAGGTCTACGCCATCGACGTCGGCTACGGCCAGCTCGCATGGAAACTCAGGTGCGACGAGCGCGTGGTCAATATGGAGCGTACCAACTTCCGCTATGTGACCCACGAGCAGATCCCCGAGCAGGTGGATTTCGCCTCGGTGGATGTTTCGTTCATCTCGCTTCGCAAGATATTGCCCGTTATGAGAGAGCTTCTCAGGGACGGCGGCAGGGCTGTGTGCCTTATCAAGCCGCAGTTTGAGGCGGGCAGAGAGAATGTCGGCAAAAAGGGCGTCGTGCGCGACCGCGCGGTGCATGAGAGCGTGGTAGCCTCGATAACTGAATTCGCCGTCGAGAGCGGCTTCAACGTCTGCAATGTCGATTTTTCACCCATCAAAGGACCCGAGGGGAATATAGAATATCTTATGCTCGTTGAGAAGAGCGACAGCGCCGCAATGCTCTGGCAGGGCAGCGCCGCCGAGCTTGTGGCGGCCTCTCACGAGCAGCTTGATAAATAAGACCGAGGGAGAGAGATAAATGAGAATAACTCTGATACCGAATCTCACCAGAGAAGCGGCTCTGAGAGTAACTCACCGCGTCTGCGCGAGCCTTGACTCGCTCGGGGCAGATTACAGCTTTTTTGAAGAGAATAAAGCGCCGTTTGACTCGACCAAGGCGAGTTTCCTGCCGCCCGATGAGGCGCTGGCGGGGTGCGACGCGGTCATTGCCGTCGGCGGCGACGGCTCGATAATCCACGCCGCAAAATACGCCGTGATGCACGGCAAGCCGATACTCGGCATAAATGCGGGCAGGCTCGCTTATATGGCGGGGCTTGAGGATGACGAGCTTGACCTGCTGCCGAGGCTCATCGACGGGGATTATACGCTCGACAGGCGCATAATGCTCAAGGCCAGCGTCATGGACGGCGATAAATGCCTGAGCAGCGATTTCTGCGTCAACGACTGCTTCATTACAAACGAAGAGAAGCAGCGCATGTCGCTCATTGACGTTGCGTCCAACGGCAGGGTGTTCAACAGCTATCTTTGCGACGGTATAGTCGTCGCCACCCCGACCGGCTCGACGGCATATTCGCTCTCGGCGGGCGGCCCGATAGTCGACCCGGAGCTTGAGAGTATGCTGCTCACCCCTGTCTGCCCGCATTCCCTTGTCGACCGTTCTTTGATATTCGGGGCGGATACGGTCATAACCGTCTCCTCTGCGGAGAATGAGCGGCTTTGTTTCTCCGCCGACGGCGTGAAGCCTCAGATCATTGACAGGGGCTGCTCCGCGAGGATAGAGCGAGCCGATCTGACGGCGAATTTCATCAGGATAAAAGCCGACAGCTTTATTGATATAGTGTATAAAAAACTGGCGCAGAGGCGCTGAGAGAGGATGAAATCAGTGAAAAAACAGAGACATGAGGCGATAATCCGCATAATCGAGCAGAATTGCCTCTCCACCCAGACCGAGCTTCTCGATAAACTGCATGAGGAGGGTTTCAACACCACTCAGGCCACGATATCGAGGGATATCAAGGATCTGCGCCTTGTAAAGAAGGTCGACGAGCTTGGCCGCAGCCGCTACACCGTTGACAGCGGCGAATCGGGCGAGCTGCTCGGCAAATACAGGAGCATTTTCGGCCACTCAGTCATCTCCGCCGACTATGCGGGCAACACCCTTGTCGTCAAGTGCTACACCGGCATGGCTAACGCAGCCTGCGCCGCTCTTGACGCTATGCATTGGGAGGGGCTTGTCGGCACTCTTGCGGGCGACGACACCATCTTCGCTCTTTGCAGGACTCCCGAATTCGCTGCGAAGATGAAGAACGCCATCGACGAAATCATTGCTTGAGAATAGAGGTATTCAGCTATGCTCACCGGTCTGAAGATCGAGAATATTGCCGTTATAGAGAGCGCCGAGCTGGAGTTTGACAGCGGGCTGAACGTCCTGACGGGCGAGACGGGCGCAGGTAAATCAATCATAATAGATTCTATAAACGCCGTCCTCGGCGAGCGCACCTCGAGGGAGCTTATCCGCACGGGGGCTGAGAGCGCACGGGTATTTGCGAGCTTTGCCGATGCAGGCAAGGCGGTCGAGGCTGTGCTCGAGCGCAACGATATCGAGCCGCAGCCGGACGGGACTCTCGTGCTCAGCCGTTCGCTGAGCGCGTCGGGGCGCAATTCCTGCCGCGTCAACGGCTGCCCCGTCACCGTTTCGGTGCTGCGTGAGATAGGCTCGGGGCTTATCAATATCCACGGTCAGCACGACGGCCAGGCGCTGCTCATGCCCGAGCGGCACTGCGGGTTTATTGACTCCCTTGCCGAGAATTCGGCGCTCAGGGCGGAGTATAAGGCAGTTTTTACTCAGCTTGTCGCCGTCAAACGCAAGCTCGACTCTCTCTATGACAGCCGTGATGAGAAGGAGGCAAACCGCAGCTTCCTCGATTTTCAGATAAACGAGCTTACCGCCGCCGACGTGCATATAGGCGAGCGGGAGGCTCTTAATAAAGAAAAAGAGCTGCTGCTCAACGGCAGCAAGGTGATGAAGGCTCTCGGCGGGGCGTATGCAGCCCTCGGCGGTGAGTCCGGGGTCGCCGTAGGTGCGGAGGAATGCGCTGCCTTGCTTGAGAGCGCAGCCAAATTCTACCCGGAGGCGGAGGAAGCCGCCAAGACTATGCGCGGGCTTGTCTATGAGCTTGCCGACTGCGCCGCGGGGGTGCGCGACCTTGCCGAGGGTTTTGAATACAACCCCGAGAGGCTCTCGCAGATAGACGAGCGCCTTGACGCCCTCTACCGTATCTCGATGAAATACGGCGCGCGGGAGGAGGATATCCTTGCGAAGCTCGAGAGCCTTAAAAAGGAGCGAGCGGAGATAGAGATATCCGGCGAGCTGATAGCCGAGCTTGAGCAGGAGCTGTATGCGCTGTCGGATAAGATCAAAATTCTCTCCGCCCGATTGACCGAGAGCCGCATGAAAGCGGCGGCGGAGTTTGAAAAAAGAGTTGCCGAGGAGCTGGAATTCCTCGATATGCCCAAGGTGCGATTCGTCGTTGACCGCAAGCCGACGGCGCTGACCTCAAAGGGTGCGGATTCCGTTGAATTCCTCATCAGCGCGAACCCGGGGCAGGAGCCTCGGCCGATAGCCAAGACCGCTTCGGGCGGCGAGCTGTCGAGGATAATGCTTGCGATAAAAAATGTGCTCTCGGATAAAGACGACGTCGGCACGCTGATATTCGACGAGATTGACACGGGCGTGAGCGGCTCGGCGGCGGAGAAGATCGCCCTGAAGCTCTCACAGGTCTCGAGGGGGCGGCAGGTCATCTGCGTCACCCACCTTGCCCGCATAGCGGCGCAGGCGGACAGGCACATGAAGATTGAGAAGACCGTCCGTGACGGCGGCACATTCACCCGCGTCAGCCCGCTTTCGTTTGACGAGAGGGCGGCGGAGATAGCGAGGATAACGGCGGGCGGCAGCGTGACAGCCCTACAGATAGAGACGGCGAAGGAAATGCTCGTCAATGCTCAAAAAGCGGCGGAGGAAATGCGATGAAATTCGGAGTTTGCATCGGAACAAATGTTGAAAATATGCGGTATGCCAAGTCGCTCGGCTACGATTATGTCGAGGTGCACTGCCAAGAGATAGCTAATAAGCCCATTGAGCATATAGAGGCGATGAAGGCGGTCTGCATGCCGATCCTGGCGGCGAACTGCTTCATCGGTATGCGTGTCATCGGCAGGGAGCGTGACGATGCCGCCATTACAGAGTATTTCGGCAGGCTCTTTGACAGGGCAGTGTATCTCGGTATAAAATATCTCGTTTTCGGCTCGTCACAGGCAAGAAGAATAGTTGACGATGAGCCGATGAGCGTCCCCGAGGCAAGGGCGCAGATCGCCGATTTCCTCAAAAGCCTCGTTGTGCCCTTCGCCGAGAAATACGGCATAGTTATAGCTATAGAGCCGCTGCGTCCGCAGGAGTGCAATGTCATAAACACCGTTGCCGACGGCGTTGAGATAGCCCGCGCGGTGGATTCGCCCTATGTGAGGGTGCTGGCGGATGTGGCGCATATGTATACCCAGGGCGAGAGCCTTGAGTCGCTCGCCTCGCTCGGCGAATGGCTCGTCCACGCCCACACCTCAAACCCTGCGCCCGACCCTGCGCTCGGCAAGAAGAGGATATACCCCACCGCTGCCGATGAATTCGACCAGCGCAGCTTTATCGAGCCGCTTAAAAGGGCGGGCGTTGAGCAATGCTCCATAGAAGCGGATGTTATAGACTTTAAGACAGACGCCAAAAACGCATATGAAGTGCTTAAAGAGCTGAGGTAAACCGCTCAAACCACTTGACAAATGCGATAATAATAATGTATAATCAAAATAATGGCACTGACGGGAAGAAGTAACCGTGCAGCACGCTTCAGAGAGCCTCCGGTCGGTGAGAGGGGGCAGCGGGCGGCGAGTGAAATACATCCCCGAGCCGCTGCGCCGAACCGGGAGTAAGCGCAGCCGGGAGCGCCCGTTAAAGCGTGAGGGTGATCTTCACCCGCTGAGGGGGCTTGCCGTGAGGCGGCTTCAAATAGAGGTGGTACCGCGATAATTCGCCCTCTGTCAAATTGTTGACAGAGGTTTTTTATTTTGTGATCGCTCTGTCAAACGGCGGCTGCGTTATCACGCAGACATGAAAATTACCGAAAGGGAGAAAAGAAAATGCAGATTTATGAAGAGCTTGTTGCAAGAGGACTCATTGCACAGGTCACAAACGAAACGGAGATCAGAGAGCTTATCAACAGCGGCAAGGCGAAATTCTATATCGGCTTTGACTGCACGGCGGACAGCCTTACAGCGGGTCATTTCATGGCTCTTACCCTTATGAAGCGCCTCCAGATGGCGGGCAACACCCCCATCGCCCTTATCGGCGGCGGCACTACGATGATCGGCGACCCCAGCGGCCGCACCGATATGAGAAAGATGCTCACAAGGGAGGATATCCAGCATAACGCCGATTGCTTCAGGAAGCAGATGGAGCGTTTCATCGAGTTCGGCGAGGGCAAGGCTCAAATGGTCAACAACGCCGATTGGCTGCTCGACCTCAACTATATCGATCTGCTGCGCGAGGTCGGCACCTGCTTCTCGGTCAATAATATGCTCAGAGCCGAGTGCTATAAGCAGAGGATGGAGAAGGGTCTCTCCTTCTTTGAGTTCAACTACATGATAATGCAGAGCTACGACTTCTACTATCTGTTTAAGAATTACGACTGCAATATGCAGTTCGGCGGCGACGATCAGTGGTCAAATATGCTCGGCGGCACGGAGCTTATCAGAAAGAAGCTCGGCAAGGACGCCCACGCAATGACCATCACTCTGCTCACCGATTCTCAGGGCAAGAAGATGGGCAAGACCGCCGGCAACGCCGTATGGCTCGACCCCAACAAGACCTCGCCCTACGAGTTCTATCAGTATTGGCGCAATGTCGCCGACAGCGACGTGCTCAAGTGCATCCGTATGCTTACCTTTATCCCGGTTGAGGAGATAGATAAGATGGATTCATGGGAGGGCAGCCAGCTCAACACCGCCAAGGAGATCCTTGCATATGAGCTTACAAAGCTCGTCCACGGCGAGGAGGAGGCCGAGAAGGCTCAGGCGGCCGCAAGGGCGCTCTTCAGCGGCGCGGGCGACCTCGATAATATGCCCTCCACCAAGCTCACCGACGACGACTTCACCGACGGCGCGATAGATATCCTTGCCGTGCTCATCAAGGCGGGCATCACCAAGTCGAGAGGCGAGGGCAGGCGCCTTGTGGAGCAGGGCGGCGTCTCCGCGGACGACGTTAAGGTGACGGATATCGCAACGAGCTTCACCAAGGCCGCTCTTGCGGAGAAGCCCGTCGTTATCAAGAAGGGCAAGAAGATATTCCACAAGATCGAAGCGTAAAATATTATTTGTAATATAATATAAAGAGAATAAAATTGAAAAGGAGATATGGTGATGAAAAAAGCAGTCAAAAAAGCAGTCGGCGTCGCCGCGGGCGCAGGCCTTGGCTACCTTGTGATGGGCGAGCTTATCTACGAAGCTGTTCTCAATATCAAGGTCAATGGCGTCATCAACAAGACCGGGCTTTTTGACAAGCCGGAGGAAAAGGAATTCTATGATAACTGCAAGGTCTACCAGGATTCCCTAAAGTGGTTTGACAGCCTCGGCATTGCCGATACCGTTATACCATCGAGGATAGGCAAGGACACCAAGGCAAAGGTCATCCTTGCCGATGAGGAAACCGGCAAATGGGCGATAGTCATCCACGGCTACACCTCAAGCCCCAGAGGCATGGCTCACTATGCTTGGAAATATCACACAATGGGCTTCAATGTCGTTATGCCTCATATGGTCGGTCACGGCCCCGATAATAGAAGCCATTGCTCCATGGGCTATTATGACCGCTTCATCATCCTTGACTGGATAGATTATATTGTCGGCCTTGACCCCAAGGCAAAGATACTTATGCACGGCGTTTCAATGGGCAGCGCCACCACCATGCTCGTCACGGGCGAGGATTTGCCGTCGAACGTTGTCGCCGCCGTTGCCGACTGCGGCTACACCAACTGCTGGGATGAATACGCCTCTCAGATGAAGGCGATGTTCCACCTGCCGCTCTTCCCGTTCCTGAATTCGGCTAATACCGTCTCAAAGCTCCGCAAGAACTTTGATTTCAGGGATTGCTCGCCGATAGACGCCGTGGCTCACTCCAAGACCCCGACCTTCTTCGTCCACGGCGACAGCGACACCTTTGTGCCCTACAGCATGATGAAGCCGCTTTATGAGGCCTGCTCCGCCCCCGATAAAGAGATGCTCACCGTCCCCAAGGCGTTCCATGCAAACAGCGCATTTGAGGATACCGAGCTTTATTGGAACAAGGTAACGGCGTTCCTCGATAAATACTTCAAAGAGGATAAAGTCGCCGCCACTGCATAATTTATAAAAGGCTGCGTCAACAGGCGCAGCCTTTTTCACACAGGAGGAATAAATATGAAAGTCAGCGAAATACCCTATGAGCGCTACACCGTCGAGCAGGCGAAACAGGCGGCGCAGGGGATAATCGAGAGGATAAAGAACGCCCGCACCGCCGAGGAGATAAAGGCGGCGAGGGATGATTTCAATGCCCTGAGCGAGCAGATAGAGACGGCGTCCTCGCTCGCAAACTGCCGCTTCACGCTCAACACGAGGGATGAATTCTATAACGCCGAGATGGATTATTACGACTCCGCGGCGCCGCTCTTCGCCAAAATCCAGAATGAATACGAGCGGGCGATGCTTTCGTCGCCTCTGCGCACCGAGGCGGAGAAGCTGATAAATCCCAGAGTTTTCAAGGCGTTTGAGATATCGCAAAAGACCTTCTCCGACGACGTTATCGAGGATCTGCAGGCTGAGAACGCCCTTGTCACCGAGTATTCCAAATTCATGGGTGAGCTTGCATTTGAATTCGACGGCGAAAAGATGCCCCTCTCCGTGCTCAGAGGCAAGCTCGAGGATGACGACAGAGAGGTGAGGAGGCGCGCCGCCGAGGCTATCGGCAAAACTCTCGGCGAGAATTCCGACACGCTCGATTCCATATTCGACAGGCTCGTCAAGATAAGAACGACCGTCGCCCGCAAGCTCGGCTTTGACAATTTCGTGGAGCTTGGCTACTGCCGCATGGGCAGGGTGGATTACGACAGCGCCATGGTCGCCGAGTTCCGCCGCAGCGTGGAGCAGGATATCGTGCCCGCCGTCGCCGCGATGAAAGAGGATATCAGGCGGCGCATGGGCTTTGACCGCATTATGTATTATGACGATGCGGTGAGCGTTAGCGGCGAGATGCCGAGGCCTGTTATCGACGAAAAGGAGATATTCCGCAGGGCGCAGAAGATGTATGACGAGATGGAGCCGTCCATAGGCGAATTCATGCGCCGTATGCAGGCGGCCGAGGCGTTTGACGTTGAGGCGCGCGACGGCAAGTGGGGCGGAGGCTACTGCACCACCTTCCCCGCCTATAAACAGCCGTTCATCCTTGCAAATTTTAACGGCACGAGCGGCGATATCGACGTCATAACCCACGAATTCGGTCATGCTTTGGCGGCGGATATCATGTTCAAATGCAGCGAGCCGGATTACCCCGTCGGCATGGAGACCCACGAATGCCACTCGATGAGCATGGAGTTCCTCTGCCACAAATGGATGGATAAATTCTTCGGCGACAAGGCGGATAAATACAGATACAAGCATATTGTGGACGCCTTTTCGTTCATTCCCTACGGCACGATAGTCGACGAATTCCAGCATATCGTCTATGAGAATCCCGACCTCACCCCTGCCGAGAGGGATGCCGAATACCTGAAGCTCGAGAAAAAATACAGACCCTATCTCTCCTTTGAGGGCATACCCTATCTTGAGAAGGGCACCCGCTGGCAGTATCAGATGCATATCTACGAGAGCCCGTTCTATTATATTGACTACTGCCTTGCCCAGTGCGTTGCGCTCGGCTTCCTCGGCCTCTCAAGGGCTGATTTCGCCGATGCGCTCGATAAATACCTCGCCTTCCTCAGAGCGACGGGCAGCGTTTCGTTCGGCGAGCTGGTCGAGGGTGCGGGGCTGAAGCCGCCGTTTGAGGCGGGCGCTCTCAAGGAGATAGCCGCAAGCAGCGCCGAGGTCATCCGCGAAGTCGAGAAAAAGATCTGAAATGAGGACTTTTTATGTTTAAGCTGATCCCCAAAATAATCTCCGCCGTTATGGCGTTCATAATCTCGCTTATGCCTATAGGCTCGGGTAAGCCGCAGCAGAAATGCAGTCCCGAATTCAGCGGCACGTTTTTGCAGTCGTGGATGAGCAGCTCGTGGGACGATGCCCGCTGGCAGACCGAGATAGACAATATGCGGCAGGCCGGCGTAAAATATCTGATTTTGCAGGACGTTGCGAATAAGGCGTATAAATCCTCGGGCGGCGGCTGGACGGTATATTACGACACCGACCTTGCCGTGTTTGAGGACGCTGCAAAAGCCCCCGACGTTATCGAGGCCGCGCTGCGTAACTGCAAGGGCACGGATATCAAAGTATTCGTCGGGCTTGCGATGTTTGACGATTTTTGGACCGAGGGCGCAATGACGGGGCAGTATGCCGAGATGTGCGCCGTCGCTGCGGATATGGCAGAGGAGATATACGGCAAGTATTACTCACGCTATTCTGAGAATTTCTACGGCTGGTATTTCACGCCAGAATTCAATAATATCCTGACCTGCCAGGTCAATATCGGCGGCATGTGCCGCGGGCTGAATGAAATAATCGCCCGCATTGACGCGCTCAATCCCTCGCTGCCGCTGCTGCTCAGCCCGTTTTACGCCCGTTACCTTGCCGCGGGGCCTGTCGTGACCCTCTCGAATCTCGTCAGGATGCTCAACACGATAAACCTCCGCGACGGCGATATCTTCGCCCCGCAGGACGCCGTTGGTGCGCTCTGGATAAGGGAAAAAGACCTTGAAATGACCTGGAAGCTGTATTCAGAGGCGGTCAAAACAGCCGACGCAGATATCAGGCTTTGGGCGAATTGCGAGAATTTCACGCTTGCCTTTGCCGATACGGCAATCGACGGCATTTTGACAAGACCTGCGACCGAGAATACCGAGGCCGTGCCCGCGACCCTCGACCGCTTCACCCGTCAGATGAAAACGGCGGCGAAATACGCCGAGAATATCATCACGTTCTCATATAATCACTACTACAGCCCCGAGCTTGTCAGCCCCGCATATATCGAGACATACCTCGACTATGTTAAGAACGGCTATGTGCTTGAGGGTGAGGCTCCCGTTATGGGCGGATTCCGCAAGTCGGCTGTTGACGGCGGGGTGAGCCTCGATTGGGACGCCGCAAGCGATAACTTCGGCATCGCGTACTACCGAATCGAGAAAAACGGCAAATTCCTGACCCGAATCGAGACCTGCTATTCATCGCCCGAGCTTGTTTACGCCGATATCGGCGGCTCGGTCGGCGACGAATATACGATAACCGCTTACGACGCTGCTGGCAATGTCTCCGCAGCTGTCACGGCAAAATAAAAATAACGGCCGTGAGCGTTCACAGCCGTTTTGCTTATCCTTTGCTCCGTTCGAGGAACTCTCGGCGGAGCTTTTCTTTGTATTCGTCGGTGTATTCGTAGCACCAAAGGGCAAATATGCCGTCAAAATCCTCAAAGGTCTCGTCAGGCAGCCGCTTTGTGCCGCCGAAGGAGTAGGGCAGGGGTATCTCGACCGTGCCGTTTGAGGCGATGTGGTATTCCTTGGCAATATCGGCCGCAACTCGGTTCGGCTCCTGCTTATCCCATTCCTCGGCAAATTTTATCTCCGTTATCGGGAAGAGAACGCATTCCGCGCCCGCACGGCGGTAGAATTCGCTCGAGGTGCCCGAGTGACCGTGATGCGACACCTGCACCACGCTGCATTTGAGCGCGTCGTGATAGCGGCGCAGGAACACCTTATCGCTCTCTGCGGCGCAGTCGCCGGGGAAGAGCACCTTGCAGCCGCCGGCGGTCATCATGATCGCGGTCGAGGAGTCGTTGAAGTTGCTGAGCGGGTTCGGGTAAATATCCTCATGGGTGCACAGCACGCTGAATTCAAGGTCGCGCACAAAGAAGCGCTGACCCGTGTGCAGGCGCACCTTTTTTATCTCAGGGTGCTCGTCAAGCTCACGCTCAAAGCGGTGCATCACCTGCTTGCCGCATTCGCCCCATTCCTCGTTGTCGGGGTGGCCGTAGGACGGGAAGTTATAATACACCGTCTCGATATCGACCTCGTCCGAGCGGAATTCAAGGATATCGCTGAACTTGGCGACGTGATCCTCATGCCCGTGGGAGAAGAACCAGCCCGCCACCGTGGGCTTCGCTCCGCCGTTCAACTTACGCAGAAATTCGATGATCCTGATATCGTCGTTGACCGAGTACATATGGGCGCTGTCAATGACAAAGAAGCTGCCGTCGCAGCAGCGGACTATGTAGCACATACCGCAGTCTATCAGAGAATGATCGACCTCAAACTGCCATAGGGTATTGCCGTATTTCCTCTCGCAGCGCTCGGGTGCGGTGTTATAGAGGGCGGTGTAGGGGTCGGCGGTCAGGCGCAGCGCCCGCTCACAGGGGCAATACCATGCGTGCAGCACTGGCTTGCCCGCAAAGGTGCAGTGAATGCTGCCCTCGATATCCGTGCGGTCAAAGAGCTTGAAGCCGCTCGCCGTGATATCGCCGCACAGCCGCTCGAATTCATCGGGCGACGAATCGCTCCACAGCAGCATATATGAGCCTCTGCCGCAGTCATATTCGCCGTCGGGCGCACGAGTGGGCAGGGGGATTGAATTAAAAATTTTGTTCATCGCGGTCATTCTCCAAAGAATTGTTTTAGCTTATGATTAATAATACCATTTTTGCCGCTGATTGCAAGCCGAAACGGCAATTTAACTTACTTTTAATAAATTTTTCATTGAATTGTGCATTACGCTATGATAAAATGTATAAGGAAACATTCGGACACGGAGAAAAATAATGAAAAAAATATTAAGTATCATATTATGCATGGCTCTGCTCATAGGCGGCTGCGTTACCGCCCATGCCGCCGAGCCGGATACGCCCGTTATATTGATATCGGGCTTCATGTGCTCCCAGCTCTTCGCCGATTTCGGCACCGAAGAGCAGCAAAAGATATGGGGGCCTGACGCGGGTGCGATATTTGACCGCATCGGCGACGATTTCTCAAACTTCATATCCTCGCTTGCGGGCGCTCTTGTCGGCAGGGTGGAGGAATTCGGCGAAACGGTCGGCGACGGAGCGGCGCAGATACTCGGCAAGCTCAAGTGCGCCCCCGACGGCTCCTCCGTTTACCCCGTCGGGCATTACCCCGACGACCCGGAGCTCAACAATGTCGGCTATATGCTGCAAAACGCCGAGGAATATCTCTATGAGCGCAACTTTTGCGAATACATGGCGGGGCAGATGGATTCCTCAAGGCTGTTTTGCTATCAGTATGATTCAAGGCTTGACGCCGTTACCCTTGCGGGCGAGCTGCGCGAATTCATCAAATCCGTCAAGGAATACACGGGTGCGGAGCAGGTCAAGCTCTTTGCCCTTAGCTACGGCGGCCTTATAGTCTCGACCTATCTGACCCTCTACGGCGACGAATGCGACGTTGACAGAGCGGTGCTCAGCGTGCCAGCCCTCGGCGGCACAAATATCCCCGAGAGGATATTCACCGGCAGCGCGGAGCTTGCGAATAAATCGCTGATATCCTTTATGGAGACGGCGCTTGCAGGCTCGGCGAATCTCTCCCGCATCTTTGACGCAAACCGCGTTGAGTGGCTTGACGGCTTCACAAACGGGATGTGCTCAAAGCTCACGGATGTGGTCGGCAATTGGGGCAGCATTTGGTCGCTCTGCTTGCAGGCGACATATGAGCGCCTCAAAAACGAATACCTTGACCCCGTTGAGAATAAAGAGCTTATCGCAAAAACCGATATAGTCCATAACGAAATAATGCCGAAGCTCTCCGAAACCTTTGCCGAGTGCAGGGCGAGGGGCACGCAGGTCTCGATAATCTGCGGCACGGGCAGCCAGCTTGCTCTCGGCGGCGACATCAACGGCGACGTGGTGCTGCCCGCAAGCAGCGTGAGCGGCGCGTTGACCGCACCGCTCGGCGAGCGCTTCCCCGACGGCTACACCGGCGCGGGCACCGCCTGCAATGATCCCGAGCACTATCACGTCTCTCCCTCCATGGAGATGGACGCCTCGACAGCTTATCTGCCGGAGAATACATGGTTTGTCGAGGGGCACTATCACGGGCAATATTTCTATGAGGAATACACCCGTTCGCTCGTGACGAAGCTGCTGCTGACGGATGACATCAAGGATGTCTATTCCGACCCCGATTATCCGCAGTTTACCTCTTCCAACAACAGCTACCGCACCGTGCGGCTCTCGTTTGACTCGAGCGGCGGCGCATATCTCACGGGCGGCGATAAAGCGCTCGTGGTCGAGAATCTGAGCACAAATAATTATATCAAGGTGCTTTCGGTCGTCGCCGACGGCGTGGAGCTTAAATTCAGCGCGATCACCTCGGCGCCGATAGCCCCGGGCGAGAGCGTGGAGATCCCCTTTGAGGGCGATATCCCGCAGGAGTCGGCGAAATACGCCCAAATCACCGTGAACTATGTGAAGATAGGCAGCATCAATCCGCTCTGCTCCGCACAGCTCGATATCACCGTGATGAACGGCGAAGCGCATGGTAAAGGCAGCGCGCTTGTGAAGAAGGACTTCATGGGCAGGCTCGAAAAGGTCTTGCCCGACTTCTTCTACAGCGCATTGAGGCGGACTTCCCTGCACCGCAGCGTCGAATGCCTCTATGACACGATATCGTCATGGTTTGAGAAATAAAATAAGATAATCAAACAGCCGGGCTGTTGCTTAATTGCAGCAGCTCGGCTGAGTTTTTGTTTAGGATATATAATTCCTGGGGTTCTGGGTCTCGCCGTTATAGATAACCTCGAAGTGGAGATGCGGGCCTGTCGAGTTGCCCGTCGAGCCGACCTTGCCTATGGTCTGACCTGCCTCGACATATTCGCCGACCGACACCGTTATCGAGCCGCTGACCATGTGGCCGTAGCGGGTCTTGTAGCCGTCGCCGTGGTTTATCAATACCATGTTGCCGTAGCCGGAGTTGCTGCGCTGCACGACTTCAACGCGGCCGCTTCTTGAGGCGATGACCGGGGTGCCGAGCGCTCCGCCGCCGCCCCTTGTGAGATCCATGCCGTTGTGCCAGCCGCTGCTTCTCCAGCCATAGGGCGAGCTGACATAGTGACAGCTCGGGGCGGGCCAAAGGAAGCCCTTTGCGGAGGCCGAGCCGATATAAACTCCTCCGTAGGAGGTCTTGGTGCCGACGGCTATTATCTCGTCGACAGGCTCGTTGATGGTTTCATAGGAATAATCGGTGTCATAGAGCACGCCGTCGATATATATATCGGTCTTTGTGACCCTCTCGCTGCCGTTAACGCCCGCCTGCAGCACCTTGCGGTAGCCGCTGTATTTGGTGGCGTCACGCTGCTTGACGGTATCGAATTCAATATCTCTCACGCTTGATGAGGTGACGGTCTTCTTGACCCTGACATATTTTGAGACTGTCGTGACGGTGATGCTGTCGCCGTCCGCAATATTGCCGAAATCATAGTCGGGGTTTGCATTCTTGAGCAGCTCCTCGGTGGTGCCGAATTTCTCGGCGATGCTGTCTATCGTGTCGCCATCTGAGGCCGTGTAGGCGGTGCTGGTTATCTTGTCGCTCTTCATCGTCTGCTCGAGCTTTGCGGCGTCCCACATTATGCTCTTGTCGTCACGATAGAGTCCCTGCACATAGTCTATGCTCTCGGCAAAGCCGACGACGTAATCGTTTGCCTTTGCGTCCGCCTCATAGGGGGAGAGGATGTCGTAGAACACCGTCTTTGCGTCCGCCTCGTTTTTGACGGCGCAGATGAAACTGCCGTCCACATAAACGCCGCAGGCGTGGGTGAGATTGTCGACGGAATTCTCTATCATTTTGTCGGAGATCGCCTGTGCGTCGTTCAGCTCCTCAAGCGAGACGAGGGCTAGCGAATAGCGGGCGTCGAGGTTTGAGGCCGCGGCGACCGTGGCTTCAACATTGACCTTGTCTGTCAGCAGCCCTTTATCGCTGCTCAGGCGCTCCTTAACGAGGTCTGTGGCCTCGATATAGACGGATTCGTCGCTGATATAGCCGATCCCCTGGCCGTTATATATGACCTCGAGCGCAAAAGTTACGCTGTTCCAATAGTTTATTGTGAGCACGAATATCACAAGCGCCGCAGCGGGGAGGGCGATATTCGCCGCCGTGCGGAGCAGCTCCCTGTGCCTGAGTATCGCCTTGCGGATGTAGTGGACGAGCACCGAGGGGAGCGACAGCGGGTGGCGGAACGCCTTGCGGATGGATTTGCCCGCCGAGCGTATTTCCCTGCGGAAAAATGCCGTCTCGTCGAGGGTCGCCGCCATGTATTTGCGTATCCTCAGCTTTGTGCTCTCGGTCACGCGGTTAAAGAATTTAGCGAACTTTGCAAACGGGTATTTGATGACCTTGAATATCAGGGTGAGGACGAAGCCGACCCTTGTGAGCACGAAATCGCCAAGCTCGCTTATCATCTCATAGAGGCTGCCGTGCGATCTGCCCTTGCGCTCGGGCTGCTCCTCCTGCTCTTCATCATCCGAATGAGCGGCGTGCACGGGCTCGTCCTCGGGCGGCACTACAGGCTCGGCGACGGTCTCGCTGTTGATCATCTCGTCGATCCTGCTCAGCTCCTCGCGCACGGTCTCACGCTCGTTCTCAAACGACATGGTGACCGGCTCGTGCGTGCGCTTTTCGCCGCCGTCCGTCGGCTCGGTGTTGCTCTGAGCCGCCTCAAGCTGCTGCGAATACCGCCGCTCGATATCCTCTTTTATCGCCTGCATTTCGAGCTTTCGTCGCAGCTCGGCCTTTTCGCGCCGCTGCGCCTCCTTATCCTTAGGCGACTGTGCGGTGGGCTTCGGCGGCTCCGCTTTGGGCTTCGGTGCCTCCTGCTTCGGCTGATGAGGTGAATAAAGAGCGCTCAGGTCGTAAAAGCCGTCCATTATTTCATCGAATGCGCTGCGGGAGTCGCCTGCACCGACTTTTTTATCGGGATTTGGCTTGTTATTGTTATCCATTAAAGGCTCTCCAAACTTAGGTAAAGGTTAATATAAAAAACATTATATCACTTTTGCCGCGCAAATACAAGCAAAAAGCCGTCGAATTTACAAAGCGGCAATATCAATGTCTGATAAAAATCTTGCCAATGCGTCGCGCCACGGCGGCAGGCGGTCGAAGCCCGCGTCGTCAAGCGATCTCTTTGAGAGACGTGAATTTGCGGGTCTTGCGGCGGGGGAGGGGTATTCCGAGGAGGGTATGGGCGTTATTTTTGCGCCCGAGCCGGATAATTCCATGACGGCTGCGGCGAATTCCGCCCAGGAGCAGTAATCCTCATTCGTGGCGTGATAAACGCCGAATTTGTCGCCTGATATCATGTCGCACAGCAGCGCGGCAAGGTCGGGCGTGTAGGTCGGCGAGCCTATCTGGTCGTCGACGACCCGTATCTCATCCCTGCTCTTTGCAAGGCGCAGCATTGTCTTGACAAAGTTTTTGCCGTTTTTGCCGAACACCCATGAGATGCGTACTATGAAATGCCTCGGGCAGAGGGCGAGCACCGCTTCCTCACCGCCGAGCTTGGTTTCGCCGTAAAAATTGCACGGGGCTTTGGGACTGTCGACCTCAAACGGGGCTTCTCCCTTGCCGTCAAAGACGTAGTCCGTGCTCGTGTAGAGCAGCTTTGAGCCGTATTCGGCGCAGGCGGCGGCGATATTCGCCGTGCCGCCGACATTCACTCTGCGGCATTTCTCGCGCTCCGTCTCCGCAAGATCGACGTTCGTGTATGCGGCGCAGTGGATAACGCCGTCCGGTCTCTCACGGTCAAAAAAAGCGTTGACGGCGGCTCTGTCGGTTATATCGAGCGCCGAAGCGTCCGTTCCGACGGCTTCAATGCCGAGCCTGCCGAGGCGCAGCATCACATCCGAGCCGAGCTGACCGCCCGCGCCCGTAACTAATATCTTCATATCAAAACACCTTTGATTTTTTTAATATTTTATCATATTTGAGCCGAATACTCAATATTTTTTCAAATTAATCTATCCTTTTAAATGGAAATGTGTTATCATTAATGTGGTACAATAATGCACCGAGACATCGGAGGTTCATATATGTCGTTTAAGAATATTATAGATTTACATACCCATACGGATAATTCGTTTGACGGCCATCATTCGACCATGTTCCTTTGCGAGACGGCTTGCATGAAGGGCATAAGGGCGCTGGCGTTCACCGATCATCTTGAGATGGACGCTTTTTACCGTGACAATTTTGACCGCACCGCTATTCAGGCTTATTTTGAGGTCGCCAAGGCAAAGTCGGCGTTCAGCGGCAAGCTGATAATCTGCAACGGTGCCGAGCTGGGTCAGGCTGTTTATGACCTGCCCGTGACAGAGAAACTGCTCAGCACGATGAATTACGATATCGTCATCGGCTCTATCCACAATCTGCCGAATGTGCAGGATTTCTATTATATGGATTTCAGCGACGAGAGCATTGATTATTATGCGCTTCTTGATGATTATTTCAACTGGGAGCTGAAGCTCGCTCAGTGGGGCGGCTTTGACACCCTCGCTCATCTGACTTATCCCTTGCGCTACATCGTCGGCAACTACGGCAAGCCCGTGGATATGACGAGGTATTCCGAGATAATCGACGAAATTCTTGTCACGCTCATTAGGAGCGGCAAATCGCTCGAGATAAACACTGCGGGTCTGCGCCAGCCCATAGGCGTCACCTCGCCCGACGAGAGCATAGTCAGGCGCTATAAGCAGCTCGGCGGCGAGATGATAACCGTCGGCTCGGACGCTCACTTCGCCGAGCACCTCGGCGCGGGCATTGAGCAGGGCTATGAGTTGGCTCTGAGATGCGGCTTCGATAAGATAGCGCTCTATCAGAACCGCACCCCAACGCTTGTGCCCATAGAATGAAAGGAGAGAAGAAATGAAGCTGACCGTAAATGCGCCGGCAAAAATAAATCTCTTTCTCGATATCGTCGGCAGGCTCGACAATGGCTACCACAGCCTTTTTATGATAATGCAGGCAGTCGGCCTTGCGGACACCGTCACCGTTGAAGCCGCCGAGAGCGGAATTGAGCTGAGCTGCTCCGAGCCGAGGCTGCCCTGCGGGGAGAAAAATATCGCATATAAGGCCGCCAAGGCTTTCTTTGAAGCGACTGGTGTTAAAGGCGGCGTCAGGCTGCATATTGATAAGCGAATCCCGTTTGAAGCGGGGCTTGCGGGCGGCAGCGCCGACGCTGCGGCAACTCTAGTCGGCTTAAATGAGCTTTACGGCTTGCCTCTCGGCGAGCGTGAACTGTGTGAGATCGGCCTCAGGGTCGGCAGCGACGTGCCTTTTTGCATTGTCGGCGGCACCTGCCTGTCACAGAATACGGGCGGCGTGCTCTCTTATCTCAAGCCGCTCAAGCAATGCAGCATAGTCATATCGAAGCCCGTCAAGGGCGTTTCCACCGCCGAGGCCTACTCTGCGGCGGACAGCGTCTATCTCTATCACCCCGACAGCATGAGGATGCTCGACGCCTGTGAAAGGGGTGATTTCGGCGGTGTTTGCAGATACGCCGGCAATGTCTTTGAGCAGGTGGTCGAGGTGGTCGAGAGGGTCGAGATAAAGCGGATAATGCGTGAGGAGGGCGCAGCTCTTGCTCAGATGAGCGGCAGCGGCCCGAGCGTATTCGCCCTGTTTGAGGATGAAGCCGCGGCAGCGAGATGCGCCGAGAGGCTTCGCCCGATATGCCCGCAGACATATGTAACTTATCCGCTCGAACGCGGCGCGGCAGTAATTGAAAAAAATGAAGGAGCTTCAAAATGAAAAAGGCTATTTCCGTTTTGCTCAGCGTACTTATCATCACAGCCTCCGCAGCCGCGGGCTTAACGGCCCTTGCCACGGATGACGGGCTCAGGATAGCCGTTGCCTCCGACCTCCACTATCTGCACACCGGGGAGGAGCTGGAGGGCAATATTGACGACGAGATATATTGGTATGCCAACAGACGTGCCGCCATGGAGACCGAGAGCGGCTTCATCATTGACTCGTTCCTCGATCAGTGTGCTGCCGACGAGAGCTGCGATTATGTTCTCATCTCGGGCGACCTTGCCGATTCGGGCAAGAAATATATAGAGGATCACGAGACCGTAGCGGCGAAACTGCGTGCATTTGAGCAGGCAACGGGCAAGGATGTATTTGTCATCAACGGCAACCATGACGCCGGCAATTGGGGCACGAGCCTTGAGGATTTCAAACGCATATATGCCGAATTCGGCTATGATAAAGCGATAACAGAGCCTCGCAGCGACTGCTCATACGCCGCCGATCTCGGCAGCAAATACAGGCTCATCGCTCTCGACTCCTGCGACCCGGACGCCTCCACTGCGGACGGCATGAGCGCCGAGAAGCTCGAATGGGTACACGCTCAGGCAAAGGCTGCAAAGGCGGACGGCAGATATCCTATACTTATGATGCACCACAACCTGCTCGATCATATGCCGCTTCAGAGAATATTCAGCAAGAATTTCATAGTCCGCTTCCACAATACAACAGCGGAGCTTTTTGCCGACTGGGGCATCAGGATGGTGCTGTCGGGTCACGAGCATTGCAGCGACGCGGCTGTCTACACAAGTGCGCTCGGCAATAAAATTTATGACTTTGCCACCACTTCGCTCACCATGTACCCGCTTCAATACAGAATTATTGACTTCACCGATGAAAGGATAAGCTACGCCGCCGAGACGGTCAGATCAATTGATACTGCAGCTCTTTCCGCCGCGGTCAAGGGCTACTCCGAGCGGCAGCTTGCGCTTATGAATGAGGACTTAAGCTCATATGCGCTCGGCTTTCTCAAGGCGGGCGTGCAGTATAGGCTTGCCCTCTCGCTAACTATGGAGAAGATGGGCATCAGCGAGGATGATTTCTATTATGACCTCGTCAAAACCGCCGTTACGCGCATGACAGATATACTTGAAATGCCGCTTTACGGCGAGTGCAGCGTGCAGCAGCTTGCCGCCGAGTATAATATCGAGATACCCGACAGCGATTATGAAAACGGCTGGGATCTTGCGACCGATCTTGTCGCTGCCCACTATGCGGGCGAGGAATCCAAGACCCTTGACAGTCCGGAGGTCACGATATTGCTCAGAACCGTGGCGCTGATACTGAAGGACGTGCCTTCAACCGTCAACGACGAGGTGCTTCTCAAGTCGGCGAACGACCTGCTCTCAAAGATAGGCATCGACTCGATATCGGGCGACCTCTCCCGCCTGACCGCCAAGGTTTTCGGCGCGGTTACGCCGGGCAAGTATTTTATAGTTGCACTCATTTCACCGATACTCTATGAATTCGCCTTTGACAGCGACGGCGTGAACGACAATAACGGCTCCATCGAGGGCTACGGAGCCTCTCAGAGCGCGCCGCAGAACGTGATGGCGAATGTCAATCGCATTCTCGGCAGGGTTTCGCTGTATTTCTCATTCTTCATCGGTTATATGCTTAAAATGATAGGATTAAAATAATAAAAGTATTAAATAAAAAAGGAGGACGATTATGAGAATAATAACCATCAGCCGTGAATTCGGCAGCGGAGGGCGTGAGCTCGGCAAGCGCATTGCGGACATTTTGGGTTTTGATTACTATGACAGCGAGATAATCACGGCGGTCGCCAAGCAAAGCGGCCTCGACCCGAGATACGTCGAGCATGAGCTGGGCGACCACGGCTGGCAGCAGTTCCCCGTGACCTATCACAGCACGATCGCCTCCGTAGCCTATATCCAGTCGGGGCGGATAGAGCTGCTGCTCGAGCAGAGGAAGGTCATTGAGCAGATAGCGCAGCTCGGCAAGGATTTCGTGATAGTCGGGCGCAACGCCGACGTTATCCTTGAGGATTACGACCCGTTCAACATCTTTGTCTGCGCCGATATGCAGGCGAAAATAGACCGCTGCATGGAGAGAGCGCCTGCGGACGAGCACATCACCGCCAAGGAGATGCGCCGCAAGATAAAGCAGATAGACAGGCAGCGCTCGCAGACAAGGGCGGTCATATCCGGCTCGGTGTGGGGCGACCCCAAGGGCTACGACCTGACCGTCAACACTACAGATTGGAGTATAAAGGAGTTAGCGCCGGCGGTGGCGGATTTCGCCCTGCGCCGGTTTGAGAGAGGAAAATGAGACCGACGCTTTTCAGCGCACCGACGCTCGTACCTTTGAGCAAAAAAGCACGTTGGAGGAGATATTTATGGAATACAACAGATTCGGCAATACGATAGTTGCGAGGCTCGACAGGGGCGAGGAGATACTTGACCGCCTTAAAGCGATCGCCCTTGCGGAGGATATAAAACTCGCGGGCGTGCAGGCGCTCGGCGCGACGGACAGCTTCACCGTCGGCGTTTATAATGTTGAAATGCAGCAATACAAGGCGAATGAATTCAGCGGCAGCTTTGAGATAGTTTCGCTCACGGGCACGGTGAATACGATGAACGGCGAATACTACAGCCACCTGCATATGAGTGCGGGCAACGAGCGTGGCGAGGTATTCGGCGGCCACCTCAACAGGGCGGTGATAAGCGCCACCTGTGAGATGATAATCACCGTTATAGACGGCGAAGTCGACCGCTTCCGTGACCCCGAAACGGGTCTTAACCTATTCAAATTCTGAAAACCACAAAATAATTAAGACTGAGAGCTTAATGTCCGCAGCCTTTAGAATTATAGTACCTTGTGAAACAAAACTCAAAGGGATAAATTACGATAAAAATCAGCGGCCGCCGAGAAGCGACCGCTTTTGCTTTTAACCCGGATAGATTGAAATGTCTAATGAGAATTTTGCGCTCTCCGCCGCCGCGCGAAGCTCGCATTTGCCTTCGACCCCGCTGAGGGGGAGACTGTTGAATAAGCCCGTCGGGATATCAAGGACTATTTTGCCGTCGCAGATAACATAGATGCGCACATTGCCGCTGTTGACGGTGACAGCGCCTGTGAATTCATAGGTTTCGCCGGCTTTCACCGTGAATTTATCCAGCGTCTTTACGCCGGACATTTTAAGCGGGAGAAAATAGACCATGTTTTTATAGTGGCTGATCGATGAGCCTTGGGTAAGACATTTCGGGTGCGGTGAGACCAGCTCCTCCGCGGTCAGAGTGCAGAGCGAGGTATCCTCGGCGCCGTTGGTGTCTTCGATATGCTGCACGCTTGAGCAGGAGCAGAGCGGCAGGAGCAGCAGAGCGGCCGCGAGCACGGATGCAATTATTCTTTTCATTTTTTAGCCTTCATTTTGACAAGCTCACGGTAGCTTATAAGCTCTACGCCGTGATCCTTGAGGTATTGGTGCATCTCGGGGTCCTTGAGCAGCTGATATTCCCAGACCCTGCACTGCCATGCGTTCGTGATGCCTTTGAGCTCGTCGCTCTCGACAGCTGGGTGGACGAAGGTCTCGGTTATGCCCTCGGGCAGGTTGCCCCAAATGCTGAGGATGTGCTTTTTATACGCCTCGTAGCTGTCTCTCATGCCGGGTACGCTCCAGTCGGGGAAGAGCAGGTAGTCGGGCATCGGCACGCCGTATCTCTTGCCCCAGAGCCTTGAGAGGAGGGTGGAGGCCTTCAGCAGGAAGTAGGGTGTGCCCTTGGGGCAGACGCGCTTATCCGCTGAGGTATACATTCTGTAGCCGTAGCCGTAATCGCCGCAGATACGCAGCGCCATCTTGAGAAATGAGAAGCGCCCCGTCTGATTGCCGTAAAGCGAGCCCATGTGATTGTCGACGTGGGAGGGCTTCATGCCCATTGCGAGCGCCTTGTCTATCTGCGCCCTGACCTCGGCCTCAACTTCTTTATATTTTGTGTGCTTCTCCACCTCGTCGCTCTCGGGCCACATATAGCCCTCAGGGTCGAGCAGGCTCTTGCCGTCGGTCAGCGGCTTCCAGCGGTATTTCTTCCATTCGCTGGTGAGGGTGGTGTGGATGCCTATCGCATACTGCGGGTTGTCAATGGAGAACTGCACGGCCTCCTCGGCGGCGGGGCAGGGCATCATAATTGTTGCCGAGAGCAGGTCGCCGGACTTAAACAGTTCAAATACGGCTTCGTTTGCGGATTTGCACATGCCGAAATCGTCGGCGTTGAGGACAAGATATTTTTTCATTCGTCTTTCTCCTTCAAAAAAGATAGAATATTTCCAAATAAGTTATAACAGTTTTGCGCCGTCAAGTCAAGTTATTTATATTTCAAGGCCGAAATCCGCGTTATAACCCCGTGTAAAAGAGGCAATACTGATATTGAATCAATTACAGCGGGGTGATGATTTGCAATTCAATAAGGTCGAGATCTGCGGAGTTAACACGGCGAAGCTCAAGGTGCTCAAGGAGAGCGAGAAGATGGAGCTGCTCAAAAAGGCCAGGGCGGGGGATAAAAAGGCGCGTGAGGAGCTTGTCATCGGCAATCTGAGGCTCGTGCTGAGCGTTATCCAGCGGTTCGCAAACAGGGGAGAGAACCCCGACGACCTCTTTCAGGTCGGTTGCATAGGGCTGATAAAGGCGATAGACAATTTTGATATCGGGCTTGACGTGCGATTCAGCACCTATGCCTGCCCGATGATAATCGGCGAGGTTAGGCGGCATCTGCGCGACAATAACCCTGTCAGGGTCAGCCGTTCGCTCAGGGATACCGCTTACCATGCCATGCAGGTCAGGGAGAGACTGATGAACGAGCTTGAGCGTGACCCGACCCCCGAGGAGATAGCCAAGGAACTGGGCATTGACCGTGAGGAGGTCGTGATAGCGCTCGACGCCATTGTGGAGCCGCTCTCGCTCAATGAGCCGGTCTATTCCGACGGCGGCGACACCATATATGTGATGGATCAGATAGGCGACAGGGAGAGTGAGGAGAGCTGGCTTGACGAGATATTGCTGCGCCAGGCGATAGAGGAGCTGAATCCAAGAGAGAAGAAGATACTTTTCCTGCGCTTCATGCAGGGCAAGACCCAAATGGAGGTCGCGGGGGAGATAGGTATCTCGCAGGCGCAGGTCTCACGCCTCGAGAAAGGCGCAATCAAGAAGATAAAGGATAAAAACAAGGCGTAAAAAATCGGGCTTCGAGAGTATCGAAGCCCGATGGCTTTTATTTCAATTCAACATCCGCATAAATCGCGTAGTGGTCGGAGTAATACTCGCTGCCGAAGGTCTTATTGAGCACTCGGAATTTGACGGGCTTCACCGTGGCCTTATCAACGAAGATAAAGTCTATCGTCGTGTGATATTTATCCGGCTCGAAGTAGTGGAAGGTGTAGCAGCGGTCGCTGTCCGGCGCCATGGTGCGGGCGTCGCCCATGTTGCCGCTTATCATCGTCATGTAGCAGTCCGAGCCTTGCTCCACGTTGAAGTCGCCGGTGCAGACCACGGGCAGCCCGCCGAAGTCGGCGGCTTTCTCGCTTATCATTTTTGCGCCGTTGACCTGAGCCTTCCTGCCCACATGGTCAAGGTGAGTGTTGAAGTGGACATATTCCCTGCCCGTCGACTTCTCGGTCAGGCGCACATAGGTGGCTATCCTGATGCAGGCGCCGTCCCAGCCGAGCGACGGCTTGTCGGGGGTCTCGGAGAGCCAGAAGCTGCCGCTGTCGGAGGCGGTGAATTTATCCTTGAGATAGAATACCGCGGCAAATTCGCCGTCCTCTTTGCCGTCGTTTCTGCCGACGCCGACATAGTCGTATTCGGGCAGCCCCTCGGTGAGGGCGTTTATCCAGTCGATATGAGCCTCCTGCACGCCGAAGGAATCGGGCAGGGTCTCTCTTATAAGGCGGCAAACGAGCGGCGCTCTGAGGGTCCAAAAGTGCGGCTCCCTGCCATAGCAAAGGACGTTGAATGACATTATTCTGAACATAAATATACCTACTTTCTTATTTATTAAAGAGAGTCATTTCGACTACAACGGGGTGATGGTCGGAGGCGTACATACCGTCATACTGAGTCTTGTCTATGGTGTAGCTCTCGACCGAGGACACAAAATCATTGACAAAGACGAAATCTATCGCCTTGGGTCTCGTCAGCTCAACGAGAGACGAGTAGCCGTGATATGTGCCGCTGCTTACCATGTATTTTGCAAGGTATTTTGAGTCGTTCATGCCCGACTCAAGTATCTTCTGATACATTCCCGAGCCTTCGCTGTCGTTGAGGTCGCCCGTGAGCAGCGCGGGGATGTCGGGGCAGAGCTTCGCTATCCTCGATGAAACGAGGGCGACGGATTCGTTCCTCGCAACGATGCCGAGGTGGTCAAAGTGAGCGTTGAAATGGGCGTAGGTGAAGCCTGTTTTCTTATCTTTAAGTATAGCGTAGGAGCAGACCCTGTTGCAATAGGAATCCCAGCCCTTTGACACCTCGTCGGGGGTGTCGGAGAGCCAAAATGTGCCCGAATCCACAAGGTCGAATTTATCTTTCTTATAGAATACAGGGCTTGCCTCGCCGCCGTCTCCGTTCCTGCCCACGCCTACATGGGCGTATTCGGGCAGAGCCTCGATAAGAGCCTCGTACCAGCCCTCATCGCATTCCTGCACGCCGAAGGAATCGGGCATATTCCTGCGGATATTCTCAACGACAAGGGGACGGCGCTTCTCGGGGGCGTGCTTGCCGAAGCCCATGACATAGATGTTGTATGTCATTATCTTGACGCTTTGGGTGGCCTTTGCCTTCGGCATAGTTTCGGGGTTCACGCAGGTGACCGGAGCGAAGGTGTAAAACAGGGTGATGATCGCAGTCATGAATGCTACGAGCTTGTCAAACATTTTCACTTTCTCCTTTTTCTGATTTATTTAACGGCGTTTTCGAGCGCCGTGATATCCAGGATCTCAATGCCGGGCGCGGTCTTTATAACATTGTAAATGTCGCCGAGCATAGCCTTAGTGCCGCCCGCCGTGTTGCTTTCGCAGTTAAGCACGATTATCGGGTCGTGAACGCTCAGCCGCAGCAGGAACCAGCCGTCGCCGCAGCTCTTGTCGGCGTTGATGCGTATGCCCTCGTAGTTGTCGGGGCAGGCGCTCCAGCCAGCGCGCTCGACGGCAGCCCGCTCGAAGTGGGCGATGACCTTCTCACCGACGGGTCTGAAATCGTCGCAGAGGATCTTGAATCTTAGCTCCCGCTCCTCGGCAGGCTCGGCAAGCCCGTCAATGAGCGATTCAAGGGCCAGCCCGCGCTCGGAAAGGGCGGCGGCCTTGATTATCAGCTTCGTTATCAGATATGCGCCGTCGTCGAGGAAGTAGTTCTCGGCAAACGCGGCGTGACCCGAGGTCTCCATTGCGAGCGGGCATTTAACGCCCTCGGCGCAAAGCTCGAGCTGCTTGTTGATAACATTTCTGTAGCCTCTCTTAAAGCGCAGATGCTTGCCGCCCTTTGCGGCTATGAACGCCGCAAGCCCATCGGAGGTTACGCTGTCGGTGACTATCGTGCCGCCGGGGCAGCCCTCAAGTGCTATCTCGGAGGCAAGCGCCACAAGGCGGTTGCGGTTTATCTCAAAGCCGTCCTTGCCGACGCAAGCGGCTCTGTCAACGTCGGTGTCAAATATTACGCCGAGGTCGGAATGCGAGCTGACGACTGCCTTTGAGAGGCAGTCCATAGCCTCGGCATTCTCGGGGTTCGGGGCATGATTCGGGAAGTTGCCGTCCGGCTCAAGATAAACGCTGCCGGAGATATCCGCGCCGAGGGGGGCAAGCACGTCGTAGGCATAGAATCCGCCGACTCCGTTGCCCGCGTCGACCGCTATTTTCATCGAGCGCAGCGGATGCAGGCGGTCGGATTCAGAGTCAACGCCCTCGATTATCATATTTCTCAGCAGCTCGGCGTAGCGCTTCATGAAGCCGCATTCAACGCATTCGCCCTCTTCGCTGCCTATCAGGTCGGGCAGCTCGGCGGCGGCTCTGAGTATATCGGCAATGTCGCTGCCGTCAAGCCCGCCGTCACGGGTGAAGAATTTGAGGCCGTTCCTGTCCTTCGGGTGGTGGCTTGCGGTTATCTGCACAGCGCCGTCGCAGCCCATCTCAACCGTCGTCATAAACATTGCGGGGGTCGAGCAAAGGGAGCAGTCCGCAACGCTCACTCCGTGTGAAGTCAGCGCCTTGACGGCGGCGGCCTTGATGCGCTCGGCGGACAGGCGGCTGTCGTGGCCGACCGAGATATAGAGCTTATCCTTGCCCGTGCGGGTCTTGAGCCAATTGACAAAGGCCGCGCAGCAGCGCATGACCATGTCGTCGCTCATATAGAGCGGGTTGCTTTCGTCGCCGAGGGCGTAGCCCCTTATATCGCTTCCGCTTTTGAACCGAGAGAGATCCATACTTTTACTCCTTTTCAAAATATTCGTCCGAAACGCTGAGCAGGATTTTATACATCGGCGTATAAGCCTTATAGGTGTCTCGCATTATTTTTATTATCCTGTCGTCGCCGAGGTCGTCAAGCGCACCCGAGAATTTGATAAAATACATCTCTTTGCAGCCATAGAATTCCTCAAGCCCCTTCGGGCAGTCGGGCGGCATACGCTTGTAGGTCGACGCGCTGAGCACAGCACCCGCCTTTTTGCACTTTGCGGCGGCTGCGAGAAATTCGTCCCCGCGCTCGCGCAGAGCTTTGCGAAAGACCTGCATCAGCCCCGCCTCGCTGCCGTACAGACCGACCCCGAGCGAGTATGCGCTCTGAGTGACCTCAAACCACATGCAGGGGTAGCCCCTCCATTCGTTTTTGGGGCGCATGAACATTATCCACATATTGTCGCGGTAGAGCGACTTGTCGTTGGTGTAGCGGGTGTCGCGCCGCACCCTTGAAACCATCCTCGTCGGGATGGTATTCATCAGCGGGTCGACCGAGAGCAGCTCGCCGCCGATAAGCCCCGCAAGCTGACGCATCGGCTCGGTAACGCCCGATTTTATCTCTTCCTTGCGGCTTTCGTAATATTCTTTTGAATTCCTAAAGCGGTTGTCTGCAAGCAGAAAAAGCGCCTCGGGAGTTATTCCTTTGTATTCCATGTCAGATCAAACCTTCTTTTGAGAGCATCTCCGCCGCGAGCATAACGGCGGTCTTGGCGGAGGCAAAGTTGATGCCGCCCTGCATCCACACGGCGTAAGGCTCCCTGAGCGGGGCGTCCGCCGACAGCTCTATCGACGAGCCGAGGATGAATGCGCCCGCCGCCATGATGACCTTGCTGTCATAGCCGGGCATATCCCACGGCTCGGGCACAACGTAGGAATCCACCGGCGCGCCCGACTGAATACCCTTGCAGAATTCAACGAGCCTCTCGGGGGTCTCAAGGCAGAGCGCCTGGATTATGTCGTGGCGGCTCTCGCTCGATGACGGAGTGACCTTGAAGCCGAAATCCTCAAACATTGCGGCGGCGAATACGGCGCATTTGAGCGCGCTGCCGACAACGCCGGGGGCATTGAAAACGCCCATGAACATATTCCTGTTCTCGCCCAGAGTGCAGCCGACCTCCTTGCCGAGACCGGGGGTGGTGGCGCGGTAGGCGCAAAGCTCAACAAGTTCCTTTTTGCCCGCAATGTAGCCGCCCGTCCTTGCGATAGCGCCGCCCGCATTCTTGATGAGCGAGCCTGCGATGATATCCGCGCCCGCCTCGGTCGGCTCGGTGCGCTCGACGAATTCGCCGTAGCAGTTGTCGACCATGACGATGGCGTCGCATTTTGACTTAACGAGCGCCGCTATCTCGCTTATCTGAGCGACTGAGAGGCTCGGGCGTAGGCTGTAGCCCCTTGAGCGCTGGATATAGACCATTCTCGGCTTCTTTTCAAGCGCTTTTTCTATCGCGGGCAGGTCGGGCAGGCCGTCCGAGTTCAGCTCGACCTGCTCATATTTAACTCCGAAATCCTTGAGCGAGCCCATTCCATTGCCGCTAAGGCCTATAACGCTGTGTATCGTGTCATAGGGCTTGCCCGTAACGCAGAGCATCGTGTCGCCGGGGCGAAGCAGGCCGAAGAGGGCGACGCAGAGCGTGTGAGTGCCGCAGGTGAAGCTGTGGCGAACTATGGCGTCCTCCGCACCGAACGCCTCGGCATAGATGCTGTCGAGCTTTTCCCTACCCCTGTCGCCGTAGCCGTAGCCGGTCGAGCCGGCGAAATCCGCCTCGGACACTCTATTGTGTATAAAGGCGGCAAGCACCTTTTGCTGATTGTATTCCGTGATTTCATCTATCTCGGCGAATTTGAGCGCCGCTTTTTTCATCGCTGCGTCGGAGGCGCTCAGAATTTTATCACTGAATTCAAAAAAGTTCTTTTTCATTTTTTCACCGCTTGTAAATATTATTGAGAGATCTGAAGAAGCCGCAGTCCGCACCGAGCAATTGCTCCTTTGTCACTCGGTAGCTCCAGTTGCCCTCGGCAACGCCGGGGGTGTTGAGCCTTGTATCTGAGCCGTACATCAGGAAATCCTGCACGGGTATGACCGCAAGCTCGCTGACGCTTGCAAATATGCTCCGCAGCAGCAGGGGAGTCGCGCCGCCCCAGTCGCCGCCGGGGAAGCCGCAGTAGTCGAGCATCCTGCTCCGCACATCCTCGGTGCTCTCCCAAAGGAAGCCGAAGAGTGTGTTATTGTCGTGCGTGCCGGAATATGCTATCGAGTTTCTTATGTAATTATGCGGCATATGGATGCTGTCGCTGCCGTCGAGGAAGCCGAATTGGAATATCCTCATACCGGGGAAGCCGCTCTCCTCGACCAAGGCGCGTACCTCATCCGTTATGTCGCCCAGATCCTCGGCGATGATGAGCTTATCCTCGTGCCCCGCCTTGACGGCGTTCACAAAGTCCATGCCCGGGCCCTTGACCCATTTGCCGTTTTTGGCTGTCGTTTCGTCCGACGCGACCGACCAATAGGATTCAATGGCTCTGAAATGGTCTATCCTCACGCCGTCAAACATCTCGAGCGTGTGATCCATGCGCTCTCTCCACCAGCCGAAGCCGTCTTTTTTCATCTCGTCCCAGTCATAGAGCGGGTTGCCCCAGAGCTGGCCGTCCTCGGCGAAATAATCCGGCGGCACTCCCGCCACTCGGCTCGGGTAGCCCCTTTCGTCTATTTGGAAGAGTTTTCGGTTCTCCCACACGTCGCAGCTGTCATCCGAGACATAGATGGGGATATCGCCGATGATGATAACGCCCTTTGAGTTGGCGTATTCCTTGACCTTGGCCCACTGGGTGAAGAATTCATACTGTATGAATTGCCACATTCCTAGCGTTTCGCCGTCGGTCACTTCGTTTTGAGTCCACTCCTGCCAACGCTTGTCGCCGTTCTGCTCCCGCAGCGTCATAAAGCGGCAGAATGCCTCGAGCCTCGGGTGGGCGGCAATGAATTCCCCGACCTTGTCAAAGTCCTTCATGCGCCTGTATGCCTTACGCAGCAGGGGGAGCCGCTCCTTAGCAAGCCTGTCGAATTCGCAGTAGTAGGGGGTCGCCTGCCTTGCGCCGTCAAGCTCCTCACGGGTCAGAAGCCCGTCGTCAAACAGCGTCTCAAGATCTATAAAATAAGGATTTCCGCCGAATGCGGAGAAGGATTTATAAGGGGAATTGTATTCGTCCGTCACAGTAAAGGGCAGCACCTGCCAGGCGGAGAAGCCGTTGTCAGCAAGGAAGTCGATAAAATCGAGGGCGTTCCTGCCGAAGCTGCCGACGGAGTGATCGCCGTAGAGAGACGATATGTGCATGAGTATTCCGCTTCTTCTTCTCATCAAAAAGCTCCTTTGGTAATATTACGGATAAAACTATATCATAATTTAAATGAAAAATAAAGCAATTTTAAAAGAAAACTTGATATTTCGGTCAAAAACAGCTAAAATAGAAAATATATCCTATATCTTTATGATGGGGGTCTGTACCGTGACAAAGGCGCAGGAATACTTAAAGAATTTGATAGACATCATCGAGCGTATAAGCGGCGATCAGGGCGATAATATTGAGACAGCGGCTCGCCTAATGAGCAACACCCTCTGCGGCGGCGGGCGCGTCCACGCTTTCGGCACGGGGCATTCGCATATGCTCGCTGAGGAGCTTTTTTACCGCGCGGGCGGGCTTGTCAACGTCGACCCGATGCTTGAGACCTCGCTCATGCTGCACGAATCCGCCTCCAAGAGCACCGAGCTTGAGCGCCTTGAGGGCTACGGCGAGATACTCTTTGAGCATTTCGGGGTCAAAAAGGGCGATATGCTGTTCCTTTTCTCAAATTCGGGCAGGAACGGCGTTGCGATAGACCTTGCGATCAAGGCGAGGGGGTGTGGAATCCCGACCGTGGCGATAACAAATTTGAGCCACACCCTCAGCGGCTCTTCACGCCACTCGAGCGGCAAGAAGCTGTATCAGCTCGCCGATATCGTGATAGATAACTGCGGCTGCGTGGGCGACGCGAGTATGGCGTTTGACGGCTTTGATAAAAAAGTCGCCCCCACCTCGACTTCGGCGGGCGCGGCAATACTCAACGCAATTGAGGCAAGGGCAGTCGAACTGATGCTTGAGCGGGGTGTAGAGCCTGAAGTATTCGCCAGCAGTAATGTTGACGGCGGCGACGAGATCAATGCCGCATACGTCAAGAAATATGCCAAGGAGATAAGGTCGCTATGATTTATCCATCAATGCAGTCGATAAATACCCTCGGAGCGGCAAAAGGCAGCTTCAATATAGCCGTTGACGGCTTTGAGGCCGTATATGCGGCTGGGTTTTTATCAGAGTTTTCTTTGAATATCTGTAAAGCTGATAAACTTTACATAACGATAATACGCAAAAATGACCGCAGCACCGAATATATAGAGGAAGCCTGCCGCCTGACGGACGAAAAATACTTTATTGACATCTCAGAGACAGACGGAAATGTGCATATGCGTCTCACCGTTTCGGGCAAAAAGAGCCTGTTCCGCGCCCTTTGCAGGGTGAAGCAAATGCTGCGGTGCGGAGAAGTACCGCTCGGCAGTATTGAGGATTACCCGCTGTTCGCCGAGAGGGGCTATATAGAAGGGTTTTACGGCTCTCCGTGGAGCTTTGAGACAAGAAAAAGCACGCTCAAAATGATGGCGGAGTACGGCATGAATACATATTATTACGCCCCGAAGGATGACCCGTATCACCGCGAAAAATGGAGTGAGCTTTACCCCGAGACCGAGCTTGCCGAGCTGAAAGAGCTTGCCGATATCGGGCGCGAGAATTTTGTCGATATTTATTACTGTATAGCCCCCGGCCTGAGCATTTGTTACTCCTCCGACGAGGACTTTGAGCTTTTGAAATGTAAAGTTGAACAGCTTTACAGTATCGGAATACGCAATTTCGGGCTTTTGCTCGACGATATCCCCGACAACCTCTTTTACGAGGAGGATAAGCAGCGCTTCGGCGGCGATACGGCGAACGCACACATATATATCATCAACCGATTCAACGCATTTTTGAAGGAGCTTGACCCTAAAAGCCGATTGACCGTCTGCCCGCTCGTCTATCACGGCAGCGGCGAGGAATATTATATCTCAAAGCTCGGCAGGGGGATCGACGGCGACGTTTCGCTCTTTTGGACGGGCAAAAACATCTGCTCTCAGGAGCTGACCGTGCCCGAGGCGGTCATATTCACCAACTCGACCGCAAGACGGCCGCTCTATTGGGATAATTTCCCCGTCAACGATGCGGAGATGTATAATGAGCTGCATATTGGCTACCTCAGCGGGCGTGAAAGCGGACTTTACCGCTTCGCCGAGGGGCTGATATCGAATGTGATGCCCTATCCGCTGTCAAGCAGAATACCTTTACTAACCGTTTGTGACTATCTTTGGGCGCCTACGAAGTATGACGGCGTCGCTTCGTGGCAAAAAACGTGTGAGATTGTTTTCGACGATAAAAAAGAGGCGTTGATGCCGTTTGTCGAGAATCTGCTGACCTCATGCTTAAAGGTTGAAAATTCGCCGGGGCTGAATTCTGCGATTGCGGCGGCAAATCAGGAATTGTTCTCGGGCAACAGACAAAGGGCGCAGCAAATTCTGCTTGCATATGCGGATAAGATGAAAGGCGCTCTCACGGCGCTTGATCCGAATGACCCGCTGCGGCTTGAGGCGGAGCCGTGGCTCAATAAATATGCCGTTGCCTGCGAGCTGTTTGAATCGGCGGCGATGCTGCTGTCCGACAGCTCTCAAGAGCAAAAAAATAAAGTCGCCGACCTACTGAGTCGATACATGGTCGACCCGAGGACGCTTTGCGACTTTTCACTCCAAGAATTCTCCGAAAGGATGCTTTCGTTATGATATCACCCGCTTTGAAGGAGGCCTATGAGCTGCTTTATCACAAAACGCCGCTCGGCTTTTATAACTGCGGCAGGCTCTGTGACGGGCTTTGCTGCCGAGGTGACGGTAAAGGCATGTGGCTTTACCCGGGCGAGGAGGAACTCTTCACCGATAAGGAGGGCTTTGCGCTGTGCGAAGCCGAGGGAAACCACGGTCAACCTATGGTGATCTGCTCGGGTGAATGCGACCGCCGCGAACGCCCGCTTGCCTGCCGTATCTTTCCGCTGTTTCCGCTCGTGACCGAGGAGGACGGCAGGGTGAATATTGAAGTTATCATGGATCCGAGGGCGGGAATGTGCCCGCTTTCAAGAGGAGTTAAACCTATCGACCCGTCCTTTGTACGCGCCGTCAGAAGGACGGCAATGTACCTTGTGCGGGATGAGGAAATTAAGGAGTATATGAAGGCCGTAAGCCTTGAGTTGCTTGAAATTATCGAGCTGCGTGAGAGACTCGGCTGATTGTATAAGGGGTTGTGTATTAAGTGAAAAAATTATCCGTTTTGCTGCTTATTGCGGCGTTGCTCTGCACTCTCTGCTCGTGCAGACGGCTCGACAATGAGCAGGTGGCGGCCGCCTTTGCGTGGACTGCCGAATTCAACTATGACAATGCCTCTCGCGTTGTCTCCGAGGCCGCAGGTTTCACCGTTCCCGCTGATTTTTTGAAGCAGCTCGGCGAGGAAAAATCGCAGCAGCTCGTTGCCGAGGCGAAGAGCGGATCTTTTGACGATTCTACATGGCGCAAGGTCACGGGCTTTACACGTCATGTGGTCTGTGACACCCTGAACGGCGCGCTGAATGCCGATAATATCCTCGATTTCGGCAATAACGGCAGCGACAGCTTTACCGTTTCCTTTGTCGGCGATATCCTGCTCGACCCCGATTTTGCTCCGATGGTTCACGCCAAGGCTAAGGGCGGCGTGCTCGGCAAGTGCATCGACCAAAAGATAGTCGATCACCTTAAAAGCTCGGATATTTTCCTTATAAATCACGAATTTTCGAGCGGCAGCAGGGGGAAGCCTCTCTATAATAAATCGTGGACCTTCCAAGCGCCGGAATCCTCGCTCTCCATACTCAAAGATATGGGTGCGGATATCGTTTCTCTTGCAAATAATCATGTCTTTGATTACGGCGAGGACGCATTCTATGACACGCTTGATAACCTTAAAAAAGCCGGCATCCCGTATATAGGAGCCGGCAGGAATATTGAGGAAGCCAAGAAGGGCTGTTATTTTGTTATTAACGGCTGCAAGGTCGGCATCGTGGCCGCCAGCCGAGCGGAAAAGGTGCGCTTTACCCCAGTTTCGACGGCGGATACTCCCGGCGTCATGGGCACATATGACAACGCCGATTTTCTCAATGTTATCAAGGATGCGCGGGCGCAGTGCGACCTGCTGTTTGTCTATGTCCACTGGGGCACGGAGAATTCCACCGCCCTCGAGCAGGCGCAGATAAAGGGCGCGCGTGAATACATCGACGCGGGCGCGGATGTGATAGTCGGGGCGCATACCCATTGCCTTCAGGGCATGGAATTTTATAAAAACAAACCTATTATATATAGCGTGGGTAACTTCTGGTTCAACAGCAAGACCCTTGACTCCTGTGTGATGACCTTTACGGTCGATAAAGATATGAATGTGCAGACTCAGATATTGCCGCTGCTCCAAAAGGGCTGCGAAACAAGGCTGCTGACCGCCGAAAATGAGCGCAGAGCGCTTTTTGACAGGGTCGAGAGCTATGAGCCGCAGGGCGTGAGCATCAGCGACGACGGTATCGTCACCTCAAAGTGAGCCGTTCCAGAGATATTTTTTCATGTCGATTCTGCCGTCCTCGAGGAATTCAACGCCCTCCTCGCTGAGCAGCAGCCGCTGCATATTCTCGCCGCCGAAGGCAAATGCGTTTGATAAGCAGCCGTCTTTCGTCACGACACGGTGGCAGGGAATCTTGCCGGGCTCGGGATTGACATGCAGGGCGTAGCCGACCACTCTCGCCCAGCGTGGATTGCCCGCCATTGCGGCGACAAGGCCGTATGAGGCCACCTTGCCGCGAGGTATGCGTTTGACGACGTCATAGATCTTTTCAAATGTATTCATGGTGTTCCTCCGTGACGCTTGTTATTATCAGCATCGCCCGAAAATGTTGAATTGCCGTTGCGGAAATGTTAATTTTCTATGAAACCGTTGACATTTCACCTCAAATGTGTCACTATTTTAATGTGAATAGTTAAAAAGGGGAGTATTTCAATGAAGAAATTGATAGCAGCTCTTTTGATATTGGCGGCAGCCGTGTTGCTCGCCTCGTGCAGCGTTAAGCAAAAGGATCTGACCTATGAGGAGCGCAAAGCCTCGCTCGAGGCAAGAGAATCCGAGCGTGCTGCGGAGTCGCTCAAGGTCGAGTCCGAGATAGCCGAGGAGATGGGCAGCGTCGAGAAAGAGATCGGCAAGACCGTTGACGGCAAAAGGATAGTTATTAAAGAAGATTATAACGACCGCACCGAATTCACCGTCCTTGAATTTGACAAGAAAAAGAATCTCAATCAAACGACGATCTATATGTTTTTCAAGGATTCCGGCAATTATGAGGCGGTCAAAAAGATAGGCGACAGGGGCAACGACAAGCTCTCAAAGAGCGACGACGAGAAGCGTATACTTATCTTTAAGAATTCCAAGACAGACGGCGCTTCATACGACGATTGGTATAAAACATATGAAATGCGTGAAGCGAATTTCATTAAATAAACAGTAATTTCAGAAGCTGCCGCCGTGGTTGCGGCAGCTTTTTTTCTATACGGAGGAATATATAATGAAATATAAATATGTTATATGGGACTGGAACGGCACCTTGCTCGACGATGTGGGCGCTGCGCTTGCAAGCGTCAACGATATGCTCGCTCTTCGCGGCAAGGAGCCGATAGACCTTGTGCGCTACCGTGAATGCATCGGGGTGCCTATAATCAAATTTTATGAGCAAGTATTTGACATGGCGAATGACGATTATCAGCTGATAATCAAGCAGTACAACGAGGGCTACGCCCGTCATGAGCTTGACTGCGGGCTTTCTGAGGGTGCGGAAACGGCGCTGAATTTCTTTGCCCGCAGCGGTGCGAGGCAGGTAGTCGTTTCTTCATCTCACAGCGATATCGTAGAGGTGGGGATAGAGAAACACGGCATTACCCGCTTCTTTGACAAAATACTCGGCGCAACCGACTATCTCGCAGGCTCAAAGATAGAGCGGGCGGTCGACTATCTGAGGCAAAACGGCGCCGAAAAAGGCACGGTTTTGGTCATCGGCGACCTTGAGCACGACGCCGAAATGGCAGCCGAAATAGGCGCGGATTGCGTGCTCCTGACGAGCGGCCACGAGCATCCGACACGTCTCGCCGCCGCACATGCGCGGATCATCGACAGTCTTTCAGAGCTTCCGAACTTAGTGCAGAGTGAACAATAATCCCACTATTAGATTGTGGAAAGTGTCTAAAAAACCGTAAAATTCACAATTTATTCATAATTTGTTTTCAAAAAGTTAAAAAATGCACACCTTGTCCGCAACATCCCCTTTATATAATACGTAATGTAAATAGCGGCCTGAGCCGCAAGATTGGCGCCCCATGCACGGGCGTCGGCGGGGCGAAGCCTCGCAAATAAATTATGGAGGTGCAAAATATGAAGAAGGCATCACGACTTTTGGCGATGGTCATGGCAGTCATCATGATCATGTCCGCGGCTTGCCTGCCGATCTACGCAAAGAACGTATCGTCGGATTACACCAAGCCCAGCGTCAACAGCCTCGAGAAGTATTATTTCTCTGCCGAGCAGGGATGCTCCTACATCCTTGATATGCTTGACGAGATGCTTGCCGAGGCAGACTTCAACATGACATGGGGGGATATGGGTCTCTCAGGTATCACGAAGTCCGCCGTTAAGAGCGCTACGGGTATCGACAGGCTGAATTTCTCCAGCATTGACGCTTCTATCAACACTCTTTACAGTCTCCTTTACGGCATCGACCACAGCTCCCTTGCTTCCTTTGCGGATTTCTTCGGAGCCTTCGGTAACCTGCTTGATAAGGACGTCGGCCTCATCCAGAGCTATGTTTACATTGACCCTACCAATACCAGAGCCAGTGGCGCAGCCGACCTTGATGTTCTCTATATGATCATCAATTGGCTTGCCAACAATGAGAACTTCCTTAGGAAGCTCGTTGCGGGCACCCTTAACTTCGGTCTGCTCAAGAATGCTCTTTCGGGCGAAATCAAGACTATACTTACCGACTTCGACGGCTGGCTCAAGCTCACCATTTATAAAGCTCTTGTCAACGGCGACGCCACCGCTCTTCCCGCAGGCGACACCCCGGTCGACGACGCTGTTCAGCAGGTAGTCAACTGGGCGCTTATCAACGGCACGGGCGAGACGGTCGAGACCGGCGCGAACTCCATCCTCGGCGCCAATTTTAAGGCTCTCCTCCCCGCAATGGGCAGCGATACCATTAAGGCAGCCGGCGGCGCAAACATCAAGGCTGTCGATATCCAGGCCGACAGAGGCGAGGGTGTCAAGTCCTACAAAATGAGCTTCTATCAGCTTATCTCCAACGCAGTTGACGCTCTCATGAGCGGTATGCTCAAGGATATGCTTGCGGGCATCCTCTTTGACGCTCTTAAAATCGACACCACCGCAAACGGCGGCAAGGGCAACACCGACGTCATGAGCGACACCACCTTTAACCTTATCGTCGGTGCGATCGAGGAGCTCTTCGTTCAGAACGGCGCTCCCGCAGTTCACTACTCCGCTGACGCGGCAACCTATCCCGTTCCCAAGATCAACGATCTGCTTGATTGGCTGCTTACCGGCAGCGACGGCGTTGATCCTGCGCTTAACACCTTCATCTCCACCAGCTACGGCGGAATCAACCTCACCGATAACTTCATGTCGCTCCTTAACGACATCGCCAGAATGCTTCCTTCGCTTCTGCCCGCATTCGGTCTTGAGCTTGACGCCTCCCTTGCATATTCGGCATCCGACCTTGCCGCTACCCTCGCTTTCAACGCTGACAGAGAGATCGTTCTCTCCAGCGCCGAGGACGCAGTTACCAACCTCTATCTCACCTTTGAGAAGGGTGCGGACGGCGAGCGCATGAGGATCTATCCCACCGAATACAAGCTCGGTGAAACCGGCGAAAAGATCCCCACCAAGTATGCTTACTTCAGCGATAATTCCCTTGTCAACACCATCGACAAGGCTGAGTCGGATTATATTAACTCCGATCTTGTAAGACCCGAATATTACATCTCTGACTCTCAGGTCTATGCAAACCTTGTAAAGCTCCTTCTTTCGAGCTTCATCAAGGGTACTTACTTCCCCGAGTGGACCGACAGCATCGCGTCCGTCGGCGCATATGCTCTTGCATCTCTTGCAGCCGATATCGTTCCCGAGGGCGAGTACTTCGACAGACTTGACGCATACTATTATAATAATACTCATAGCGACAGCTATGTTTCCCCCTCCACCGGCAAGACCATCGACAAGGATCACGACCTTGATTACACCGTCATCAAGACCAACGCAAGGGACGGCAAGCAGATCGAGATCCCCTACGCAGTCGGCGAAATAGGCGCGGCGATCGGTGCGTTCTATCTCAACGGTGTGTTTGATGTCAATGACAGGCCTTTCACCGTCCTCAATTCCTCTCTTGAGCAGTTCGGCTCTGAAATGCTTCTTTGGGGCTTCACCAAGTATATGCCCATCTTCACCGGTACTTACAATGCAAACACCGGTTACTACGAGGGTCAGGCAACCTGGAAGAACAGCGTTAACAGCTTCATCGACCAGATCTACAGCGACCCCGCGGCAGGCACTTACAAGGCCAACGCAAACTTCGACGCTATCTACACCCTTATTGATGATACCGTCTTCGGTCTCGTTCCCACATCATGGCTGCCTGAGACCTATGTCGGCTCCTTCGACTTCATCAACAAGTGGCTTCTCGATTCAGTTCAGGACTTTGACCTTCAGCAGCTCTTCAGCCTGTTCTCAGTCAACAAGAGCGGCGAGCTCAACGAGTCGCTTCTCACCGTCCTGCTGAGGACTGTTGACCGTGTTCTTGCCATCGTTCTCGGCGGCAACTCGGTACTTCTCCCCGCAAGAACCAATATGTATGCAAACGGCGGCATATTCGCGGCGAACAACACCACCACCATCACCTCACTCGACGCACTCCTTGACGGCAGCAGTGAGAGCTCCTCACTTGCATTCTTTGTGACGAGCCTTGTTAGGTACCTCAATCAGTATAAGGCAGAGCTTTGCACCACCATATTCCCGCTCCTGCTTAGCACCAAATATGTACCCGAGTTTGACAACGGCACTAACTATCTCGGCGCCGACATGAGCGCATATAAGGTTTCGAGACTTCAGAGCTATCTTGACAGCTTCAATGTCGGAGTCAATGCCACCGCAATACTCAACACGACCGATAAGGCCGCTGCCGACGCAGCTGTTAAGGCGAACGCCAACAGCTACATCTACACCAGGACTCTTGACGGCGTTGATCATTACACCGTTTATCAGAAGCTTGACTTCTACACCTGCGCTACCGAGACTTCGGGTATTGCAGACGACAATACCTATACGGACGGCAACGGCAATGTTGCAAGCGACACCACCAAGAGCACCTTCGGTTCCTTCGGCAAGGCGATCCTTAATAACAGAACCGCCAACAACGGCTTCGTATCCTACACGACCGATGCTTACAGATTCTCTGAGGCTGAGGACTATGTCAAGCTCGCCACCTTCAACAACCTTGAGTCCGAGCTTAAAGATGCAGCAAAATTCGTCTCCGGTTATAAAGCATTCGGCTCAGGCGACGCAGCGACCGGTTATGCCGAGTGGATGAAGTTCTACATCAACTCCAACCTTAAAGCAAACAACCTCTATGATGCCAACGATGACGGCGTTATCGTCACCGATTCCTCACAGGCTACCTTTGACGGTGATCCCGGCGTTCCCAGCAAAAAATATTATCCTTACTTCACCACCGCTTCTCAGGATATCAGCTTCTATTATAAGAGAACAGGTAAGAGCGTTACCGTCAACATGAATGACTTCAACGCTAATGCATATGAGCAGATCGCTCTTGCAGTTGCTTACGGTCAGGATGCAGCTAACGATGTCGTCCTCTCCAGTTACGAGGCTGAGCCTGTAGTCAGACTTGCTATCAAGAAGTATGCTGGCGCTGCCGATGCCAGAGTCCTTGCATTCGATATCACTCCCGATACCAACGGCGCTTATCATAACGGCGCATATCAGTGGAGTGGTCTTACCAATAGCGAGCTTGAAGCTATCACCACCTTCTGCAACAGCATTGACTGGACCTTCACCTATGATGCAGCTGCAGGCACCTATGAGATAGCAAGACCCGCTTTCGCTCTTATCTCCAACCTTGACTTTGCAAACGGCATTGCAACCGCTCCTTCGGCTACATACTCCAAGGACGACAGTACCTTCCCGCTGAAGGTCGCCAAGGCAATGCGCGAGGGTTATATTGATTACATCTACGCTCTCTACGAGAACAGACGCGATCTCTACAACCACATCAGCTACATCGGCGACCGTGCCGAGAGTGCCGAGAGCAACAGAAAGGGCCAGACTTCCATCGACGTCACCGTTCTTGAGTGGCTCCTGAAGCACACCGAGTCTGCTTACACCGATTCTCAGACTCACCTTCGTAACCGTAAGTTTGCAGGCACCTCGACAAACGGCGAAAGCAACTATGTAAAGGTTTACACTGCAAGCTCCTATGCAGATTTCAAGAAGGCTTATGACTTCGCTACCTCGCTCGTTGCCGCAAGATACGGCACTGCAGCGGCAGCCGGTCTCACCCAGTCAATGGTCAGCAAGGCTTTCCACTCACTGATGGATGCTTTCAAGCACCTCGTTGAGTACAGCGGCGCAGCCGACTGGTATAAGCTCGAGCAGAATCTCCTTCTTGCGAAACCCTTCATCGAGAATCCCGATCCTTACAACGCAACTACCGGCTACACCAAGGAATCCTATGATCCTCTTGTTGAGAGCTACAACGCAGCAATGGCTCTTTATAATGATAAGGAAGCTTATGACTGCGAGCAGCAGACCGATATCGACAGGGTTGCCGATGACCTCTACGCTAAGATCTTCGAGATCGTTTACAACTCAGTGACCGATCTTATCGTCAATCCCGACTCCGGCGCAAACATCGTTATCAAGAAGATTGATCCCATCATCGACGGCAGCGGCAGAAAGATCTTCCAGGGCTTCATCACTGGTCTTGCGGAAGGCGTCGGCCTCAGAGAGGATGCAACCGCCGAGAACACCTCGATAAGCGACTCCAAGTATGTTAAGATCATCGGCATGACCGTTAACGACTCCAAGCGCATGACCTTCAAGGTTGCTGAGAGCGACTACGGCTACGGCACCGGTTCCTACTACGTTGCGAACGACAGCACCAGGCCCATGTTCTTCTACTATGCAGTCCTTTACGGTGATCTGAACGGTGATACCCGTATCGACGGTACAGATAAGTCAATGCTTGACTGGTATCTCAACGGCAACACCTCGTTCCTCGACCAGAGCCAGCTTGAGGCAGCCGACGTTGACCACAGCGGCTCCGTTGACAGCATCGACGCTTCCATGATCAAGGATTTCTACACCCTCGTTAATCCCGACGGCATCACTCAGCTCGCTGACTGATAAGCCGAAAGGATTCGATAGCCAAATGAATTCAGCCTCCGTTGCCCTCGGGCAGCGGAGGCATTTTCTTGTCTAAAATGCTGTTTTATATTTGCCTTTACGGCGCTTGCCGGAGCACAGAAAGCAGGGCGTATAAAAGCCTTGTATGCCCTTTGATTGCGCCGAGATAATGGATGGGAGTCAGAATAACTGCGCGCTACAGCGGCCTTTAATGGGGCAAATTTAAGCCGAAATATTTAAGTGACGAGATATAACGAAATCCGTCGAAAAAGTTCTATTTATTTAATTATGAATAAATTATGACGGCATGATCGGCCGCTCCTGCAAATAATATTCACACACTTATACTGCATATACAGCATGATTTGTTGCCCGAATAGAAGAAAGGAACATTGTAAAGTGGAAAACTTTACGAAAATAATGTTAAAATCGGAATATTAAACGGAGTTATTCACTTTTTCCACGGGGTTTTCCACACATGAAAGTAAAACGGCTTTACAAAGTTGATTTGTAAAGCCGTTTTACTTGTCGGTATATATTCATGTATGTTTTGCGGACGGGAATGAATATCAGGATTTGCGAATGCAGGAACGCCGTCATTATTGCGCCGAAAATTGCTTCCCCTTTATAATAACATTATTAATATGCGAAAAATCATCCGATACGATGAGCAGGTCTGCGCTCTTGGCAACTGCTATGCTGCCTGTCGTTTTGTCCGCGCCGATTATCCTTGCGGGGTTGATTGTAACAGCCTTTAGCGCCGAGCGGAGAGGAATGCCGAAGTGAAGCAGATTGTTGAATTCGTCAAAAAGGTTTGCGGCGCTGCCTGCAAGGGTGCCGTCGGGGAGGCGCACCGTGCCTTTCTTGATCACACGCTGACCACCGAGGGTGTATTCGCCGTCCTCAAGCCCCGCGGCCATGGTGGCGTCGCTGATGACCGCTATTCTGTCCTCGCCGAGGATGCGGAAAGCTATCCGCAGGGTGGGCGCGCTGATGTGTATGCCGTCGCATATCAGTTCGGCTGTCACGGTGCTGCTGTCCATTACTGCGCCGACCGTGCCTGCCTCGCGTGAGCCGAGACCGACCATTGCGTTGAAGAGGTGAGTGGCGTGCGAAAAGCCGTGCTCGTAGCCCGCTTTTGCCTGCTCGTAGGTTGCGGTAGTGTGTGCGGCGGAGACCGTACATACCTTGCTTGCCTGCTCGGCGAATTCAAGCGCACCGGGCATTTCAGGGGCAACGTCTACGAGTTTCACGGGGCACACGGCGTTGAGCCGGGCAAAAGTATCATAGTCGGGTGCGATGATGTATTCCTCGGCCTGAGCGCCTTTCTTTGCGGGCGAGATGAAGGGACCCTCCATATTGATGCCGTGGATGTATGCGCCCGGCTCGTGACCCATTGCGTCGGCGGCGTATTTGAAGCTCTTTTGCAGCTCGGTTATCGGCAGGGTCATTGTAGTCGGGCAAAATGATGTTATGCCCTTGCCCGCGAGCCAGCGGCTCATTACGAGCACCGAATCCTCTTTGCCGTCTGTCGCGTCGGCCAAATTGCAGCCGTGAATGTGTATGTCGATGAAGCCGGGAAGCACTCTCATGCCTGTGCAGTCCAAGCCGTCGCCGTCGAGCTTGCCGATCTCGGCTATTTTGCCGTCCTCAATTCTTATATCCTCACGCCGAGGCTCAAAATCCTCGCCGTAAATTATTGCGTTTTTGATTATCATACCGATACCTCCTGTTCGGTTCAATAATATCACCTTTGCGGCAAAAAGTCAAAAAAATAAGCTGCGACGTTTGCCGCAGCTCAAAATTGCAATAATTATTAATCAGGTTCTGTCCTCAACAAAGGCAACAAGGTCGCCGACGGTCTTGATTTTCTCAAGTGCTTCGTCGGAAAGCTCGATATCGAATTCGTCCTCAACGGACATTGCGAGGTCGACGAGGTCAAGGCTGTCTGCGCCGAGGTCGCCGGTAAGGGATGAGCCTTCGTTGATGATAGCGGGGTCAACTTCGAGCTGCTCGCTGATGATCTTCTTCAGAGTTTCAAATACCATAAAAAAATCTCCTTTTCTTTCTGTTTGCGTTCCCCCCGGAACGCACATGATAATATATTATTTGTCGGCGAGTGATTTGTCAAGAGTTATTTTTTGTTTTTTGTCGTATACTCGCCGCCGAAATGCTGATAATAAGAAAAAAGCGGGATGGGATGATGAATATGGATATATTTCTTTCATTGCTCAAGGCGTTCATCGCCGGGGGAGCGATATGCCTCATAGGGCAGGTGCTCATGGATACCACCAAGCTGACTCCCGGGCGCATACTTGTGGCGTTTGTGGTGCTCGGCGTGGCGCTGACCGCCGTCGGAGTCTATGAGCCGTTTGCAGAGTGGGCGGGCGCGGGCGCGACCGTGCCGCTGACGGGCTTCGGCTACGCGATGGCAAAGGGCACGGAGCAGGCGATATCCGACGGGGGAGTGAGAGGCATCCTGACAGGTGCATTCACCTCGGCCTCGGGCGGTGTAACGGCTGCGATCCTCTGCGGTCTGATAGCTTCGTTCATCACAAGGCCTAAAGAGAAGTGAGCGACCTCTGCTATTAATAATAAAGATTTTGCCGCCCATGTCAACAGTAAACCGGCAGAATTAGAAAAATCTTAAGAAAATAAAAAAATCCCCGTTCATAACGAACGGGGAAGCGCTGTCGGTTTATTGAGCCTCGCAGCAGGAGCAGGAAACGTAGTTCTCTTCGCAATCGGCGGTAGCGTTCTTCTTATCGAGGAACTTCTTAACTGCGAAATAAACGCCTGCGACCGCGCCGGCAATAACGGTGATTATAGCGATGACTTTGAAGATCTTCTTAAGGCAATCCATGAAATGAACCTCCGTACATTTTTATTTTCTTAATTATAGCCTATTTTGGTCAGAATGTCAATAATTTAACAGCCGCAGTCATAAAAAATTTACAACTACGGCCGTTTTGCTTTTAATTTGATTGTGCAGCTTATTTAACGAGCTTGGCAAGAGCCGACTTCTTGTGAGCTGCATTGTTCTTGTGGATAAGGCCCTTAGCGGCAGCCTGATCAACCTTCTTGACAGCCTCTTTTACAAGAGCCTCGGTCTCAGGTGCGTTAGCGGCGGCAGCAACGTTAGCCTTCTTTATAGCGGTTTTGAGAGCCGTATTTCTGGACTTGTTTCTTGCTGCTCTGGTCTTATTGACGAGAACTCTCTTCTTAGCTGATTTGATATTGGGCATTAAAAGACACCTCCTTCTTCATACAGGTGAATATGATAACACAATTTTTCTTCAAATGCAAGGTGTTTTTGAAAAAATGTTTGAAATATCGGGAATATTCGCCTGAAATATATACTACCAAAAAATTCTAAAAAAATCAAGAGGTATTTGAATATGAATTTGAGAACCGATCTGGCGCTGGAGAGATGCGAATCGCTTGATAAACGGAATATGCGGGGCGTGAATATCGAGACGGTCAAGAAGCGCTGCGCCAAGGTGAGCCGTATCGAGGTCGTCAATGAGGATGGGGCGCAGGCTATCGGGAAGCCGATAGGCAGATATATCAATGTGGAGGTCACGCCCTTTGCCCGCCACGCCCAGTTTATCGACGGCAGCCTCGGCGCGGTCAGCGAGGAGATAGCGAGCCTGCTGCCGCCGAGCGGCAGCGTGCTTGTGGCGGGGCTCGGCAATTCGAGGATAACCCCCGACGCTCTCGGGCCGAAATGCGCCTCGATGATATTTGCCACCCGACATATAACCGGCGAATTGCTGCGAGCGACGGGCCTCGGCAAGCTGAGGACGGTCAGCGCCTTTGCCACGGGCGTGCTCGGCGAGACGGGAGCCGAGGCGGGCGAAATGCTCAAGGGGCTTGTGGATACTCTGCGCCCCGAGGCGGTCATCACCGTGGACGCTCTCGCCGCGAGGAATGTTTCACGCCTCGGCAGGACTATTCAAATGTGCAACACAGGCATAACTCCCGGCTCGGGGGTCGGCAACGCAAGGCAGGAGATAAGCGAGCAGACCCTCGGCGTGCCCGTCATAGCCGTCGGGGTCCCGACCGTCGTGGACGCCGCGACCCTTGTCTCGGATTATTCGGGCGGGCGAGCGGGTGAGGAGGCGGCGGAGATGATGGTGACGCCGCGTGAGGTCGACCTGATGATAGAGAGGGCGGCGAAGCTGACCGCCCTTGCTATCAATTGCGCCCTACAACCGGGCATAAGCCCCGAGGATATGCTGATGCTCACCGCCTGAGCTTTGAGCCGCCAATAAAACCTACAGTTATCACCGCCTTGCCGCAGCGAATACAAAAATTACCGCCGCCAAAGCGAAAAACCGTGCCGTGTTTTAACACCATGCACCCACACTTGCCAAAGCGGAAAACCATGCCGGATTTTAACGCCACGTCAAAGTTAATATTTAAAACCCCGTGCAGTGAGAGCGCGGGGTTCGACTATATATTGGGGTTGGAGAGACATTGCAGCGGATTTTTGTCGAAAAATCTGAAAAGAGTTAAAAATATTCTTTAAAAACACTTGCAATTGCGGCTTGCAGCGTTTATAATATGACCGTAAAGGGAAGCAAAGGAGACTAAAGGGTAGCTCACCCGCAATTTTGCAGAAAGGAGGAGGCATATGTTCGATTATCTCGGCGGCAAGTTCAAAAGAAAGTTCGACCAGGTAAACCGTATGTCCATTCCTCCCGAATTCAGAGAGCTGCTCGGGTCCAAGGTCTACCTTATCTCGTCTCTGTATGACGACCCCTGCATCTGGGTGTTCTCCGAGGAGAAGTTCGCGATATTCGCCGAGGGCATCGACGATACCTTCGAGGGCGAGGAGCAGGCGCAGATCCAGCGCTTGCTTGCCGACAGGCTCAGCATTGCGGGCGTCGACCGCTCCGGCAGGATCACCGTCCCCGAGGAGCAAAGGGAATGGGCCGAGCTTGGCGAGGAGGTCTTCGTCGTCGGCATGGGCAACAGAGTTGAACTTTGGAGCGAAGAGAATTGGCAGAGCCACAAAACCTTCAGCGGCGATAAGTCGAGGATCACCCTCTCGCCCAAGGGAGCGAGGAGAGTATGATGCCTGCCGAGTTTCATCATATACCCGTACTTTTTAACGAAACGATAGATTCACTCAATATCGTGCCCGGCGGCGTCTATGTGGATTGCACCGCAGGCGGAGGCGGTCATTCTTCGGCGATACTCGAACGCCTCGGCGATGGCAGGCTCATCGCCGTGGATAGAGACCCCGAGGCGATAGCGACTCTAGGCGCCAGATTCGGCGGCGACCCGCGCGTGACGCTTGTGCATGATAATTTCTTTAATATAAAAGCCATTCTTTCGTCGCTCGGCATTGAGCAGGTGAACGGAGTGCTCGCCGATCTCGGCGTCAGCTCCCACCAGCTTGACGAGCCCGCAAGAGGCTTTTCGTTTCACCACGACGCTCCGCTCGATATGCGTATGAGCCTTGAGGGCATGAGCGCCGCAGACGCAGTCAACGACCTGCCGCAGCACGAGCTGCAAAGGATAATATATGAATACGGCGAGGAGAAATTCGCCCCTGCGATCTCACGGTCTATAGTCCGCGCGAGGGAGCAGAAGCGGATAGAGACCACCCTCGAGCTTGCCGAGATAATCAAATCGGCCATGCCCGCCGCCGCCAAAAGGGACGGCCACCCCGCAAGGCGCACCTTCCAGGCGATACGCATCTACATAAACGGCGAGTTGGACGGGCTTTCGCAGGCGGTCACGGATATGTTCGACTGTCTCGATAAGGGCGGCAGGGTGAGCATCATCACCTTCCATTCGCTTGAGGACAGGATAATTAAGCAGGCGTTCGCGCCGCTGGCAAAGGGCTGTATATGCCCGAGGAACTTCCCCGTGTGCGTTTGCGGCAGAGTTCCGCAGGCAAAGGTGCTCAAGGCGGTTGCCCCGAGCGAAGCGGAGACGGCGGAGAATCCGAGAAGCCGCAGCGCCAGACTGAGAACGGCGGAAAAATTATAATTGATATCAGATATTTGAGTATATAAAAGAGAGGGAAAAGGAATGACGGATTATAACCGCAGCGAAGCATATGATCTTTCGCTGTTTGCGGAGCCGGCTATAGAGCCGACCCCTGAGCCGCAAAGGCGGCAGCAGCCGGTCAGGCAGCCGAAGCCGAAGCAGGCTCCGCACAGCCGCACCGCCCCCTCCGCAAGCCTCAGGAGGGTGCTCGGCATATTCGCCGTGTCGATAATGCTTATCGGCCTTTTCGGCGGCATAATCGCCATGAGGATAAGCCTCGAGAGCCTTACGAGCGAGGCGGCGACGCTCAGGAATAAAATATCGGTCGCCGAGAGCGAGAATGTCAGGCTCACAATGCAGCTCAGCTCGGCTTTTTCAAGAGAGAAGGTTGAAGCCTACGCGGTTTCGCAGCTCGGTATGTGCAAGCTCGAGCGCTATCAGATCCACTATTTCTCCGACAGGGATGGCTCGGATAAGGTGGTCGTGGCGAACGGCAAAGAGGTAAAGGGCAGCGCACAGGCAGACGCAACGGATTGACACGAGCCGCTATCATTGACTACTGTTTGGGAATCCGCGGCTACGCCGAGTGCGATTTTGCCGTCATATGCGGCGGTATATAAGGCATATACTGCTATGAACGGATGAAAAATTTATCCCGAATAAAATAAATTACAGTCAAGGCTGTCTCAATCAAAGCGGATGAAAAAGATTTTCGCTGCACAAGCTGCTGCGGAACAGGGCTTTTGCGTATCGCTTTAGGGGGCAGCGTTCTTTTGTTTTTCGGCAGGGGCAAAAAATCGGTATGAAAGGGTGAAGAAAATGAAAAAAAGCTCAAATAACGGTTCGTTCGGCAAGCGAGTGCTTGCTGTTTTCCTTATCATTTTAGTCTTCCCCTTCCTGCTCAGCGTAGCGAATCTTTTCAAGATACAGACCATTGACAGCGAGAAATATAAGAGCAAGGCGGAGCAGAATCAGCTCCGTGACACCGAGATATCGGCGGAGAGAGGCATTATCTATGACGCCAACGGCACCGTGCTCGCCCAAAGCGCCTCGGTCTGGAAGCTCTATATCAACCCTAGCAAGATAACGGATGAGAATTTCAAGGCGGAGGTGTGCTCAAAGCTCGCCGAGCTTACGGGCGTTGACGAGCAGGATATAGCCGATAAGGCGGCGAAAAACAAGTATAATTACCTCGTCATAAAAAGGCGTATAGAGCTTGCAGAGAAGGAGAGCATTCAGAAGCTGCTTGACGGCGTCAAGAATGCCGACGGAGCCTATACGCAGAAGCCTTACTTTCAAAAAGAGGTTGACGGCAAAAACAAGAGATTCTATTACTCCGACGCTATTGGGCTTGACCCCGACGTTAAGAGATATTACCCCTACGGCAGCCTCGCGGCCTGCGTGATAGGCTTCACGGGCGACGACGATGTGGGACGTTCGGGGCTTGAGCTAAAATACAATGATACTTTGACCGGAACTCCGGGCAGAATAGTTAAGGCGCTCAACGGCAAGAGCGGCGCAATGGACGATCAGTATGAGAGCGTTTACGACGCCGTGAGGGGCACGAGCCTTGTGCTGACGGTGAACGAGGTCATTCAGCGCTATCTCACCGACAGCCTCGAGCAGGTCTATGCGGATAGCAAGGGCAAGGGCGCATACGGCGTTGTGATGAACGTCAACACCGGCGCGATTCTCGCCATGGCTTGCATTGAGGACTATGACCTTAACGACCCGCAGCATTTGACGGACGAGGAGAAGGACTATATAGCCGCCGAGGGCGAGAAGGACGACAGCTCCGAGCTGACCGCCTCGCAGGAGAAGGAGATAGAGGCGAATAACTCCACCGTTGAGGAGAGAGCGGCGGCAAGGCGCAAGGTGATAAGAAATAATCTGCTCTTCAAAAAGTGGCGTAACTTCATAACCAGCGATATCTACGACCCCGGCTCGGTCTTTAAGATAATCACCGCTTCGGCGGGTCTTGAGGAGAATGTGGTAACTCCCGAAACGAGCTACACCTGCACAGGAAAGATACAAGTTGCCGACAGGACGATAAAATGCCACAAGCGCACCGGCCACGGCACTCAGGATCTGACCCACGGGCTTATGAATTCCTGCAACCCGTTCTTTATAACGGTCGGTCAGAAGCTCGGCGCCGAGAAATTCTGCGAATACTTTGAGGCGTTCGGCTTCACTGAGAAAACGGGCATCGACCTCCCTGCGGAGACTATGCCTGTTGCGGGTGTCAACTACCACACCCTTGATACGATGGGCATCGTCGAGCTTTCCAGCTCGTCATTCGGCCAGTCGTTCCAGGTAACTCCGATACAGATGATTACGGCGATAAGCGCCATTGCCAACGGAGGCAAGCTGATGACCCCCTATGTGGTGGCAAAGGAGCTTGACGAGAACGGCAACGTCGTGAGAGAGACCGAGCCGAACGTCAGACGGCAGGTCATATCAAAGCAGACGGCGAATATAGTCGCGGGCATGATGGAGCAGGTCGTCACAAGCGGCACAGGCAAAAACGCCTACGTCGCGGGCTACAGGGTCGCGGGCAAGACCGGCACATCGCAGAAGCTCAATAATGTCGGCCATTACGTTGCGTCCTTCGGCTGCTTTGCGCCGGCGGATGACCCCGAGATAGCCGTTCTTATAATTGTCGACGACCCCGTCGGTCAGATAAACGGCGGTCAGATATGCACACCCGTTGCGGCTCAGGTGGTCGAGAAATCGCTTGAATACATGGGCGTCGAGCGTGAATACACCGACAGCGAGATGAAGCTGCTCGACACCAACGCGCCGAATCTTGTCGGCAGCACGGTCGAGGACGCCAAGGCGCTCCTTGAGCAGGAGGGCTTCTCGGTCAAGACGGTAGGCAAAGGCGACAAGGTCATCAGCCAGATGCCGTCGTATAATCAGACCATGCCGCAGGACGGTATCATAGTCCTCTATACCGAGCAGGACGCCGACAGGCTCACGGCGACGGTGCCCGATTTCAGGGGCATGACTATGTCGCAGGTCAATAAGCTGGCTCATTCGAGCGGCCTGAATATCCGTATCTCGGGCAACGCGCTTAACGCGGGCGAGCTTGTCTCATATGATCAGAGCATTGAGGCGGGCGCTGAGACGGAGTACGGCAGGACGGTAACCGTGTATTTCAAGTCAAACACGGGCGTTAACGATTATGCGGACTAAACCGCAGGGAGGAAAAAAGATGAAACTGAGTTTACTTGCGGCGGAGCTGGGGTTAAAGGCTCTGCCTGAGGATAAGGATATAACATTTATCACCGATAATTCGGCTAAGGTCTGCGACGGCAGTATATTTGTCTGCATCGAGGGCAAGCATTTTGACGGCCACACCAAGGCGGCGGAGGCGCTGGAGAACGGCGCCGCTGCGGTCGTGGTTCAAAAGGATATGGGGCTTGACCGTCAGCTCCTTGTTGACGATACGAGGGCGGCTTACACCAAGCTCTGCGCCGCATTCTATTCCCACCCCGAGCAGAAGCTCGATATCATCGGCATCACGGGCACCAACGGCAAGACCACCTCTTGCTTTATTATTCACTCGGTGCTCGAACGGCTCGGCTGCAAGACGGGCATGATAGGCACGGTCAAAAACATCACGGGCGACAAGGAATACCCTGCGTCGCTCACCACCCCCGACCCCTACGAGCTTTTCCGTCTCTTTGCCGAGATGGTCGAGTCGGGCTGCCGCTGCTGCGTGATGGAGGTCTCCTCCCAGGCGCTCGCTCAGAAGAGGGTGGAGGGCATCCGTTTCAAGGCCGCCGTTTTCACCAATCTTACAAGGGATCATCTCGATTACCACGGCACATTTGAGAATTATGCGGCTGCGAAGCATCTGCTGTTTGAAAATTCGGATTTAGCCGTCATTAACGTGGACGACGAGGCGGCGCAGTATATGCTCAGCGGCACTCAGTGCAGGAATGTTACCTTCTCCGCAAAGTCGGATGAATGCGACTACTCCGCAAAGAATATCAGAGTCTCCGCAGCGGGCGTTAAATATGAGCTTGTCAGCAACGACAATATCGGCAGGGTCGATTTCGCCGTGCCGGGTGAATTCTCGGTCTATAATTCAATGGGAGCTGCGGTCTGCCTTGTTGAGATGGGCTATGATTTCCGCGAGGTGCTCGATGCGCTCTCGCAGTGCGGCGGAGTGCCCGGCAGGATGGAGCTCGTCAAGACAGATACGCCCTATTCCGTCATAATCGACTACGCTCACACCCCCGACGGGCTTGAGAATGTGCTCACGAGTGTGCATGAGATAACCGACGGCAGAGTTATCTGCGTGTTCGGCTGCGGCGGCGACAGGGATAAGACTAAGCGCCCGATAATGGGCGAGATCGGCTCAAGGCTTGCCGATATAGCGGTAATCACCTCCGATAACCCCAGGAGCGAGGATCCGCAGGCGATAATCGACGATATCATGGTCGGCGTCGTCAAGCACGGTGCGAAGATAATCGTCGAGCCCGACAGGACAAAGGCCATAGCCAAGGCGCTCTCCGCCGCAAAGGCGGGGGATGTGATAGTCCTTGCGGGCAAGGGTCACGAGACCTATCAGATACTTGCGAGCGGTAAGATACACTATGACGAGCGCGAGATAGTCGCAAAGATACTGAGCGAAAAAACAGGAGGCTGAGCATGAAGGCTCTTACCTATAAAGAAGCCGCAAAGGCGGTCGGCTCCGTTTCGGAGCTTGACGGGCGCTTTGACAGCGTTTGCACCGATACAAGGAAGATAACTCCGAATTGCCTTTTCATCGCCCTGAAAGGCGAGAATTTCGACGGCCACGATTACGCCGCCAAGGCTCTTGAGAGCGGGGCGGGCGCGGTCGTATGCGAGCGGGATTGCGGCCTCGGCGAGCGGCAGATGCTTGTCGGCAGCACCCGCAAAGCGCTGCTTGACCTCGCCGGCTATTACAGAAGCCTTTTCAAAATCCCGTTTGTCGGCATAACGGGCAGCGTCGGCAAGACCACCACCAAGGATATGGTCCATGCGGCGCTCTCGGCGAAATACAATACCCTCAAAAACGAGGGCAACCTCAACAATGAGATAGGCGTGCCGCTGACCCTTTTCCGCCTTGATCCGAGCCATGAGGCGGCGGTCATCGAGATGGGCATGAGCGGCTTCGGCGAGATATCGGCAATGACGAATATAGTTCGCCCCGACGTGGCAATAATCACTAATATAGGCGTGTCGCATATCGAGAAGCTCGGCTCAAGGGAGGGTATCCTCAAGGCGAAGCTCGAGCTGCTCGAGGGCATGAAGCCGCACGCACCCGTCATATTGAATGCGGATAATGATATGCTACGCACCGTGAGGCCGGGCGCTCACCGCACCGTATTCTACAGCATAGACGACCCCGTCGGCGAATACAGGGCAAGCGACATCGTTATGACCGATGACAGCCTTGAATTCACCGTCGCCGCGGGTGCGCAGGCCGTCAGGGCGAAGCTGCCCTGCACAGGCAGACATAATGTATATAACGCTCTCGCCGCCTGCGCCGCGGGCAAATGCCTCGGCATTGATATCGCCGAGTCGCTCGAAGCACTCAAGGGCTATGTGCCCTCGGGTATGCGGCAGAGGATAGTCAAAAAGGGCGGTATCACTTTCATCGAGGATTGCTATAACGCAAGCCCCGATTCCCAGGCTGCGGCTCTCGCCGTGCTCGGGGCGATGAAAGCGACCCGCCGCATAGCCGTTATCGGCGATATGCTGGAGCTCGGCAGCTTCAGCGAGCAGGCTCACCGCGAGGTCGGCGAAAAGGCCGCTCAAAACGGCATCGACGCCGTGCTAACCTACGGCGAGAGAGCGCTTCTCACCGCCGAGGGCGCAAAAGCGGGCGGGGTGCCGCTCGTCAGGAGCTTCAGCGATAAAAAAGAGCTTTCGGATTTCCTTTTAAGCGAGCTTCACGAGGGCGACGCCGTTCTCTTTAAGGCGAGCCGCGGCATGAAGCTTGAGGATGTTATTTATTCGGTATATTCGGCGATTGAAGAATAATAACAAGGAGCGTCGGCTATGAATAATTTTGCCGCCGTAGGCTTGGCGGGCGCAGCGGGTCTCGCCGTCACCGCCGGGCTGGGATTTGCCATGGTTCCATGGCTCAGGAAGCTGAAATTCGGGCAAACGATACTCGATATCGGCCCGAAATGGCATAAAAGCAAGCAGGGGACGCCCACAATGGGCGGGCTTATGTTCATTATCGGCACGGTCGCGGCAATAGCCGTCACCGTTATCACCGACAAGCTCACGGGCGGCGATATCGTCGCCTCGGGCAGCCTCGTTCCCTCCGAAATGTATACAAGGCTCTGGAGCGGGCTTGTGATGGCTCTCTCCTTCGGGCTTATCGGCTTTGCCGACGATTATATCAAGATAGTCAGAGGCCGCAACCTCGGGCTGACGATAAAGCAAAAGACACTGGCGCAGCTGCTTGTCTGCGTCGCCTACCTGATGGGGCTTTATATGAGCATGGACGGCGCGCCGTATATGTTCGTGCCGTTCGTCGGCATGGTCGAGATAGGCTTCTTCCATTGGATATTCGGCATAGTGATAATCTATGCGAGCGTCAACGCCGTGAATTTCACCGACGGCGTGGACGGACTTTGCAGCTCCGTCACCGTGACGGCGGCGGTCTCGCTCGGAGTTATCGCCGGATTAAAGGGCTTGTTCGGATTCTCAATGGCGGCAGCAGCCCTTGCGGGTGCGTGCGTGGGATTCCTCTTTTGGAATAAAAACCCCGCCAAGGTCTTTATGGGCGATACAGGCTCCATGTTCCTCGGCGGTATGGTCGTTGCCCTCGCTTATGCGCTCGGCTGCCCGCTGATACTGCTGCTTGCAGGCGTGGTTTATGTTGTCGAGGGTGCCTCCGACGTGCTTCAGATAGTTTATTACCGCGTCACCGGCGGCAAGCGGATATTCAAAATGGCGCCTATCCACCACCATTTTGAGCTTTGCGGCTGGAGCGAAAAAAAGATAGTCGCCGTCTTTTCGGCGGTGAATGCCCTCGGCGGCGCCGCTGCGGTCGCAATTATGTATTACGGCGGTTATATAGTTAAATAATTCAAATAATAAAAATATGTATGAGAAAGGGGAGAGGGTCGTGACGAAAGAACCTACCGCACCGAAATTCAAGAGCGTCGGCCTCAAGGGCGAGCTGCGATTCTTTTGGAGCGAGTTCAAGAGCTTCTTTGATATAAAAAGATGGTTCAAGAGCCTGTTCACCGGCAAGATCAGGGAATTCTTCACCTCCGGCAGCTTTGACCTTGCGTTCTTTGCGCTTGTGATATATTTGGTCTCGGTCGGCGTTGTCATGATGTTCTCCGCAAGCTACGTTGCCGCCCGCAACGGAGCGGATACAAATTATAATCCTTATTATTACTTTATAAATCAGCTTAAATTCGCTGCGATAGGAATAGTCGTGATGCTGCTTGTGTCGCGCCTCAAGGTCGACCTCTTCCGCAGCTTCAGCGGCCTGATAGGGCTTGTGTCGCTGATACTTCTCATTTATGTGCTCATCAACCCCAAGATAATCGCGGGCAAGGAGGAGTTCAAGCGCTGGATAGACCTCGGCGTCATGGATTATCAGCCCTCGGAGCTTGCGAAGCTCGGCATAATCATGCTGTTTTCGTTTATGATGGAGCGGTACCGCACCAAAACCGAGGAGAAAGCGTGGATGATGCTTATCTATGCGGGCATCCTCGGCGTTTTCTGTCTGCTGATATATAAAGAGAATCACCTCTCAGGCGCATTGATAGTGCTGCTCATCGGCGGCGTGATGATGTTCTTCGGCGGCGTTAAGCTGCGGTGGTTCGTGATAGTCGGCGTCATTGCGGCAATAGCGGCGTCGGTGGTTATTGCCACACCCGAGAAATTCCTGCCCGAGCACGCCGTGCCCAGAATAGAGATATGGAAAAAGCTGCTTGCGGGCAAGGAGCTGACGAGCGAGGAGACAAAGGGCGACGCGTGGCAGACCCTGCAATCCCTTTACGCCGTCGGGTCGGGCGGGCTTTTCGGTGTCGGCTTCGGCAAATCGAGGCAGAAGTATCTTTATCTCCCCGAGCCGCAGAACGACTTCGTTTTCTCCGTTATCTGCGAGGAGCTGGGCTTTTTCCCGACTTTGCTCATAGTCATTATTCCGTTCATTCTGCTCCTTGCAAGGGGCTTCACCATTGCGCTGAGGGCGCGCAGCCGCTATGCGAAATTGCTGGCGCTCGGCATCAGTGTCCAGGTCGCTTTGCAGGCGGGTCTTAATATAGCGGTCGTCACATCGACCGTCCCGAATACCGGCATAAGTCTCCCGTTCTTCAGCTACGGCGGCTCGTCGCTCGTGACGCTGCTGATTGAGATGGGCATGGTGCTTGCCGTGTCGAGAAATGATGAAAGGAAGAGGACGAATGCTCAAAGGTAAAAGAATTCTCATCGCTGCCGGAGGTACCGGCGGCCACATCAACCCCGCCCTCGGCACAGCGGGATATATAAAGGAAAAGGACCCCGACGCCGAGATAATCTTTGTGGGTACCAAGGATAAAATGGAGGCTCGCCTTGTGCCGCAGGCAGGCTACGAGCTGAGAACTATAGATATCAGCGGATTTTACCGCAGCTTTTCGCCCGAGGCGATAAAGCATAACCTCGGCACGCTCTCAAAGCTGCTGCGCGCATCATCGCAGGCAAAGAGGATAATCAAGGATTTTAAGCCCGACCTCGTCGTCGGTTTCGGCGGCTATGTCAGCGGCCCCGTGCTCCGTATGGCTGCCAAAATGGGCGTGCCCACGGCCATACACGAGCAAAACGCCTTCCCCGGCGTGACAAATAAAGCCCTCGCCGGCAGAGTGGACAGAGTAATGCTCACCGCAAAGCAGGCGGAGAAATACATGAAGCCGAAGAATCCCTGCGTTGTCACGGGTCTGCCGATAAGGGGAGATATTCTCAGGGTCGACCCCGATTTCGCCAAGGCGGAGCTTCAGCTCGGCGGTAAGCCCCTCATTCTCTCGATGGGCGGCAGCCTCGGTGCAAAGCCCGTCAACGACGCGGTGCTCGGCATGATACTCAAGAAATACAAGGCGAATGACTGCGTATTCCTCCATGCCACGGGCAAGGGCGGCGATTGGTTCGTCGAGGAGCTTCGCAAGGCGGGCGTTGACCCGGCGGGGCACCCGAATATCAGAGTCGTCGAGTATATCGACATCCCGAAGTGCCTGCCCGCGGCCGACCTTGTCATCAGCCGCTCGGGTGCAAGCTCGCTCAGCGAGATCCAGGCGCTCGGCAAGCCTTCAATACTTATCCCGTCGCCTTATGTGACGGAGAATCATCAGTATCACAACGCAATGGCGCTCGTCGAGAACGACGCGGCGGTCATTCTTGAGGAAAAGGATCTCACACCCGATTCGCTGACCGAGAAGGTCGATGAGCTGCTCGGCGATAAGTCAATGCTCGCTAAGATCGGCGCAAACGCCAAAGCTATGGCGGTGCTCGACGCGACGGAGAGAATATACGAGACCCTCTGCGAGATAGTTAAGTAAGGGATAGCCATTCACGCATAAGCGCCCCTCGGAATAGTATGTATCAGAGCTTTCGAGGAGCGTGTGAATATGGAGAATCTCATTATCAGCGGCGGCATCAGACTCGAAGGGAAGACACGGCTGCAAGGCTCAAAGAACAGCTCCCTCCCGATCCTCGCAGCGTGCGCCGCCGTAAACGGAATAAGCGTTATACATAATTGCCCGAGGATAACCGATGTCGATATCGCCGTTGCGATCCTTGAACGGCTCGGCTGCAGGGTCAGCCGTGAGGGCGGCACGGTCACGGTCGATTCGGGCGATATCAATTGCTCAGCCATACCCGAGGAGCTGATGAGCGAGATGCGCTCGTCCATCATCTTTCTCGGTGCCCTGCTCGCAAGATTCGGCAGAGGGAGCGCAACTCTCCCCGGCGGGTGCGAGATAGGGCTGCGACCGATAGATATGCATATTGCCGCATTCCGCAGCATGGGCGTTGTCATCGAGGAGAGCGGCGGCAGCATGGAATGCACCGCCCCGAACGGGCTGGCCCCGTGCCGCATAAGCCTCTCTTTCCCGAGCGTCGGCGCGACGGAGAATATAATGCTTGCCTCCCTCGCCGCAAAGGGCGAGACGGTGATAACAAATGCCGCAAGAGAGCCGGAGATAAAGGATCTGGCGGATTTCCTGAACAAATGCGGCGCAAAGATAATCGGGGCGGGTCAAAGCGTTATCAGGATATACGGCGGCAGGCGCCTGACGGGCGCAGAGCATCGGGTGATACCCGATCGCATTGTCGCCTCCACATATATGGCCTGTGCGGCGGTCACGGGCGGCAGAGCGGTCGTCACCGAGGTCGAGCGGGAGCATCTTGCCCCCGTTATTCCCGTTTTTGAGCTCTGCGGCTGCAAAATCGACTTTGCAAACGGCGAAATGAGCGTTACCGCGCCGAAACGAGCGGAGCGCATCAAATATCTGCGGACTATGCCTTACCCCGGCTTTCCAACGGATTCCCAGGCCCTTGTCACGGCGGTCGCCGCAACGGCAAGGGGAACGAGCATTATTTCGGAGCGGGTGTTTGAGAATCGCTTCCGCCATGTGCCCGAGCTTATCAAAATGGGCGCGGATATACGGGTCGAGGACAGCTGCGTGGCGGTCGTCGAGGGTGTGCCATCGCTCCACGGTGCAAAGGTCACGGCAAGCGATCTGCGGGGCGGCAGCGCGTTGATAGCGGCGGCTCTCGGCGCAAGAGGCGAAAGCGTCATCGACGGGGTGCGCCATGTGCTCAGAGGGTGCGAGGATGTGTGCGGCAATCTGTCACGCCTCGGCGCTGATATTAAGGTTATAAATATTTAATACATTATAAAATAAACAATGATGTAAAAGACATGGTTATTACGAAAAAGCAGGCGGTGAAACGATGCAGAGTAAGAAAAGGAATAAAGCAGGCAAAATTTTCAGGCTGGCGCTAGTCATCACGGTATTTGTGCTGATAATTGCGACGGTCGTGCTCTCTGCAGCGGCGCTTATATTCTTCCGAGTGGAGAAATACCATGTCGAGGGCGTCAGCCCTTATACAAGAGATCAGATAATAGAAGCGAGCGGCATTCAGACGGGCAAGAGCCTTATCTTCGCCGACCTTGACGAAGCGGCGGCGTCGATAGAGAAAAAGCTGCCCTATACAGGCAGCGTCAAGCTCAGCCGTAAATTTCCCAACACGCTCGTTATCAAATATGACGAATACAAGGAGAACTACGCCGTGCCCGTTTCCATGGCGGGCTATGTGCTGCTCGGCAACGACTTCAAGGTGCTGTCGTATTCCGCAGAGCTGCCCGAGGGCGTTACTCTGATAAACGGCGCTTCGCCCACCACTCCCGTGGTCGGTGAGAAGATAAAATTCACCGACGCTGCGCAGGAGACGGGGGATACCGCCGAGATAGCCGACCCGACGGGCGATATCCTTGCCCGCATTGCGTCGGCGCTTGAGGATAACAGCTTCGAGGATATAAGCGCCATAGACGTCACCTCGCGCAGCAATATTTATCTCATCTATCAGCGCAGGATAGTGCTGAAACTCGGCAACCCGAGCAGCCTTGACTCAAAGCTGGCTCTTGCAAAGAAAGTATTGCAGGAGGAGGACTCCATAGCGCCCGATCAGTCGGGTGTGGTCAATCTGACGGTCGTGAAGCAGGCGTATTTTGACAGCAGAGACGCCGACGATATACCCGAGCTCGTCGAATTTGAGGCGGGCTATCCGCAAATCCCCGCCGACGAACCGACAACGGACGGCGAGGAAGCAACGACAGATGAAAGCAGCGGCGGCGAGGGATAAAGCCGCCGTTTTTGCCGTTATAATGCTTTTTCACACTAATTTCGACCTTAAAAACGAAAAAAATGAAGAAAAGCAAGATAAATTTTCAATTTGTTCTTGTATTTTTTAAATTTACATGTTAATATAATTCTGTTTATATAGGTAAAATAAAACCATAGGGGGTCAAACCAAATGGCATTTGAAATTGACAACGATTTTGAAAGTACGGTTCAGATAAAAGTTATAGGCGTCGGCGGCGGCGGCGGAAACGCCGTCAACAGGATGATCACCTCGGGTGTTCTCGGTGCTGAGTTTATCGCCGTTAACACGGACAAGCAGGTGCTTGTTCACTCCAAGGCGACCCATAAGATCCAGATAGGCGAGAAATCGACTCACGGTCAGGGCGCAGGCGGCAAGCCGGAGATCGGCGCTAAGTCCGCCGAGGAGAGCAGAGATTCCATCTCCGACGCTCTCAAGGGCACCGATATGGTATTCATCACCGCAGGCATGGGCGGCGGCACCGGCACAGGCGCGGCTCCCGTTATCGCTCAGGTCGCCAAGGACATGGGCTGCCTTACCATCGGCGTCGTTACCAAGCCCTTTAAGTTTGAGGGCAGGAGAAGAATGATCCAGGCTCAGGAGGGCATTGCCAAGCTCGCCGAGCACGTTGACAGCCTTATCGTTATCCCCAACGACAGGCTCCGTGCGCTCGATGAGAAGAAAAAGACTATCGCAGAGGCTTTTGCCGAGGCGGACGAAGTGCTGCTTCAGGGCGTTAAGAGCATCTCCGAGCTTATAAAGATCCCCGGCTTCATCAACCTCGATTTTGCCGATGTTACCAGCGTTATGAAGGACGCAGGCTACGCTCACATGGGCGTCGGCAGAGCCAAGGGCAAGGACAAGGCCGAGTGCGCTGCGAACGCAGCAGTTTCCAGCCCGCTGCTTGAGACCTCGATCTCCGGCGCAATGGGCGTTATCATCAGCATCACCGCCTCCGATGACGTTGACCTTGAGGATGTCGAGAATGCAGCCGAGATCATCACCGCCAACGCTCACGAGGACGCAAATATCACTTGGGGTATCGCATTCGATCCCGAGCTTGACGACGAGATGGTCATCACCGTCATAGCGACCGGCTTTGATAACAACAAGCCCGCCGCTCCCGTCATCCCCGCCGAGACTGCCGCCCCCGCAGCTAAGGTCAATCCCTTTGCTGCCGCAGCCGCAGCAGCCACCGTCGCAGAGACGGCTCCCGCAGCTCCCGTTGTGAAGCCCGTCGCTCCTGCTGCTCCCGCTGCCCCCGCAGCGCCCAGCATCCCGAATTTCGGCGCCTCCTCAAGCGCGGCCGAGCCCGCCGCTCCGGCAGCACCCGCTGCCCCCGCAGCGCCCGCAAAGTCCAATGACGGCAGCTTTGACGACGATCAGTTCTATATCCTTATCAACGATATCATCAAGGGCAAGGATAACAAATAATTCAATAAGATATAAAAATACGGTGCAGCCTTTCGACTGCACCGTTATTTTTTAACCTATGTGGGGGAATTTTGCGAAGCTCTTCTCAAGCTCCTCATCGGAGGGGATGTAATCCTCCATCTTGCCGCTGTTGAAGGAATCGTAAGCCGTCATGTCAAAGTAGCCAGTGCCGGTCAGACCGAAGAGTATGGTCTTTTCTTCGCCGGTCTCTTTGCACTTGAGAGCCTCGTCGATGGCCGCCTTGATGGCGTGCGATGATTCAGGGGCGGGGAGGATGCCCTCCGCTCTTGCAAATTCAACGGCAGCTGCGAATATCTCGGTCTGCTTGTATGCGCGAGCCTCGTCGAGATAGCCGTCGTGATAGAGCTTGCTGATGATGGGTGACATGCCGTGATATCTCAGGCCGCCCGCATGGATGGAGGCGGGGATGAAGTCGCAGCCGAGAGTATACATCTTTGCGAGCGGAGTGACCTTGCCGGTGTCGCAGAAGTCATAGGCGTATTTGCCTCTGGTGAGCGACGGGCAGGAGGCCGGCTCAACCGCGATGAAGTACGGGTTCTTCTCGCCGCGGATCTTATCGCGCATGAAAGGGGAGATAAGGCCGCCGAGGTTGGAGCCGCCGCCGGCGCAGCCGATGATGATGTCGGGGTATTCGTCATACATCTCCATTGCCGCCTTGGATTCAATGCCGATTATGCTCTGATGCAGCAGCACCTGGTTGAGCACCGAGCCGAGCACATAGCGGCAGTTGTCGGTGGTGACGGCGGTTTCGACTGCTTCGGAGATAGCGCAGCCGAGCGAGCCGGTGGTGTCGGGCATCTCGGCGAGTATCGCTCTGCCTGCATTGGTGGTGTCGCTGGGGCTGGGGACTATTTTTGCGCCGAAGGTCTCAATGACGTTCTTGCGGAAGGGCTTCTGATAGTAGCTGCCCTTGACCATGTAGACGGTAAGGTCGAGGCCGAAGTAAGCGCAGGCCATCGAGAGCGCCGTGCCCCACTGACCTGCACCGGTCTCGGTGGTCAGGTGAGTGATGCCTTGCTTCTTGGCGTAATATGCCTGGGCGATCGCGGAGTTCAGCTTGTGGCTGCCCGAGGTGTTGTTGCCCTCAAATTTATAATAGATCTTTGCGGGGGTGCCGAGCTTCTCCTCAAGGCAGTAGGCCCTGATAAGCGGGGAGGGGCGGCACATTTTGTAAAATTTCTGAATTTCGTCGGGGATGTCGATATAAGCGTCGGTGTTATTAAGCTCTTGCACCGCGAGGTCGTGGCAGAAGATGGCTTCAAGCTCCTCGGGCTTGGTTATGGGCTGCATCGTGCCGGGATTGAGCATGGGGTCGGGCAGCTCTTTCATATCGGCACGCACATTATACCACTGCTTCGGGAGATATTCTTCTGGAAGGTTGATTCTGTAGGGTACGTTCTTTGACTTTGACATAATGTTTTTCTCCTTTCATGCCGATGATTTATTCGGTCTTGTATCAGCTGGGCGGCGCAGAGGATAATAAAAAAACTCTTGCCCCTGAATTCAGGGACAAGAGATAAATTACTCCTGCGGTACCACCCGGATTGACGATATTATCGCCCACTCATTTAACGCACTATCATGCGTTCTTCGCTGATAACGGGTGAAGCCCCCGTCGGTCGCTACTCATGCTCTGCATTTTCGCTCCGCCCTCGAAAGTCCATTCGATATGAGCCTGTCTGCCGCAATCGCACCACCTGCGGCTCTCTTGAAAGACGGTGTTCAAACCTACTACTCTTTCTCATCGGTTTGTCTTGTTGCCTGCGATTATAGCACCGTGTTTTGCGTTTGTCAAGAGGAATTTCAAAAAAATTTCAAAAAATTTTTTGCCCCGCAATTCGTATTTTTACCCGAATTCTTGTGTGTTGTCACAAATTTCCGAATGAAAACTTATGCAAAAAGTCAAGTTGTTTATGCAGCGTTCAAATGATATAATGATTATATAAAATGTTAAGGAGCTGAGTGGATGGATAAATCCGTTTACCGCACTGACGCCGCGATGGAGCAGGGATATGTGCCCAACAAGCGCCTGTTTGCCTACTCCGCTGCAATAGCGGGCCAGAATATGCACTATGCGTTCATTAACGGCTGGCTATTCTATTTTTGCAATAATATTCTTAAAATCAAGGCGGAATATGTCGGCTACATAACCGGCATCAGCCGCATTTGGGACGCGATCAACGACCCGATAGTCGGCGCTCTCATCGACAGACATATTTTTAAGAAGACCGGCGAAAAGCTGCGGCCGTTCCTGATTTATCTGCCGCCCTTCATAGGCATTTTATCGCTGCTGATGTTTATGGATTTCGGACTCGGCAGCGTCGGCGCAGTGGTGCTCATCCTTATCTGCTACCTCTCGTGGGATGTTATCTATTCCATGCAGGATGTCTCGCTTTGGGGTATGCTCTCCATCAGCTCGCCGCACTCCGAGGAGCGGGCGAGAGTAGCCCAGTGGACCGCCATCGGCGTCACCGTCGGCTGCGCCATAGCGGGCACCTTCCCCGTCGTAAGGGATATAATGGTGAATAAAATCGGTATATCCGATAAGAAATCTTTCATTATCGGCGCCGCGATCCTCGGCCTCGGCGGTCAGCTTGTTTCAATGCTTGCAGGCTTTATGAGGGAGCAGGTCAAGAACGAAGCCGCCCCCAAGGAGAGCTTCTTTGAGGCGATATTCGTCCTGCGCCACAATAAGACCATGCTGCTCATCTCGCTTGCGAGAATTCTCGAATATTTCAAGCTCACCGTGCCGTGGCAGTATTTCTTTGAGAGCCAGGTATTCTATAAGGTCGGCGGTATGGAGATCGGCGGCGGCACAATGCAGTTCATCTACGGCGGTCTCACCGGCGCCCCCGGCGCTTTCGCCATGTTTGCTGCTACCAAGATAGTCGAGGCAGTCGGCGGCATGAAAAAGATACTTATCATCGCCCAGATCTCCGCCGTTGCGCTCAGGATAGTTTCCTTCTTCATCGGCTTCAAGAGCATATGGAGAATGCTTATAGTCATACTGCTCATGGGGCTTCAGAGCATCCCCGCCAGCATGATGAATATCGCCCACCGCTCGCTGATGAGCGACTCGATAGACTATGTGGAATACACCACGGGCAAGCGCACCGAGGGTATAACCTTCTCAATGCAGAATTTCGCCACCAAGATCGGTGACGCGGTAGCCTTGCTTATAAACGGTCAGATTCTGAAGTACGTCAAGTATAACGAGCGCATAGCCATGACGGCTCAGAACGCAGTATTTATGAAGTGGCAGTGGCCGCTCTTTATCCTCGGCCCCGCGGTCGGCGCTATACTTTATCTCATAGTCATTGCCTTTGTCAAGGATGACAGGGAGCAGCAGCACATGATAGAGACCGAGCTTAAAAAGCGCAGGGACGGCATTGTTGCCGCCGCCAAAACGGAAATGGAGGCTGTCGACTGATGGCGAGACGGCTTGAATACGTCGTTCCGCCCGAGTATGACGGCAAGCGAGCCGTCGCATTTCTGAGGGGTCATTGCGGATTCTCCGCAAGGCTTGTCAAAAAAGTAAAATACACCGACGGAGGTATGCTTCTTAACGGGGCGTACCTCCGCACTGTTGACCCCGTAAAATGCGGCGACACCGTGAGCGTGCTGATAACGGACGACGAAGCGACGCCCGAGCCGATGCACGCCCCGCTCGATATTGTCTATGAGGACGACGACATTATTGTAATTAATAAATCTCCCTTTATGGCGATGCACCCGACCCACAATCATCAGGGCGATACCCTTGCCAACGCCGTGGCGGCACACCTCGCCGCAAAGGGCAGGTCAGCGGCGTTCAGAGCCGTCGGCAGGCTCGATAAAGGCACTTCGGGGCTGACCGTATGCGCGCTGAATCCGCTCTCGGCAAGCAAACTCTCTGGCAAGGTCAAAAAGCAATACTGCGCCCTTGTGAAGGGCGAGCTTCATGGGGAGGGGACAGTCAGCACCCCGATATACCGCCCCGACCCGATGAAAACTCTGCGCGCCTGCTCCGACGAGCTGGGCGTTGAGAGCGCCGTGACCCATTGGACGGTCGAGCGCAATTTCAGCGGCGCAACGCTTGTGCGGCTCGATTTAGAGACGGGCAGGACTCATCAGATAAGGGTGCATATGGCGCATATCGGCCATCCGCTGGCGGGCGATACGATGTACGGCGGCTTTATGCCCGAGATAGGGCACCAGCTCCTGCACTGCCGAGCCTGCCGCTTTATCCACCCCGTGACGGGCGAAGAAATGCGCTTCACCGCTCCGTTTTATCCCGATTTTGAGGCGGCGCTCGAATTGTTTGGTCAAGTTGAATAAATATTCGGTAATATTCAAGAAAAAATGAATTTTTGTTATAAAAATTCACAAATCGCTTGACATTTATGAATACCGTGGTATAATTAGGTCATTCAAATAACACGGAGGTAATTCCAAATGAAAAAGTTATTCAAAGTACTTGCGATCGTTATGGCAATCGCCGTAGCAGTTACCGCTTTCGCAGCTTGCGGCGGTAAAGAAGACAATGAAACCGCCACCACTCCCGCAGGTGACAGCGCAGCCACCGAGGCTACCACCGCTGCCGCAGCAAAGAAAGTTAAGGTCATCGAATATAATCTTACCGATGAAGAGTATGCACTCGGCGTTGATAAGGCTCAGCCCGAGCTGCTTGCACAGGTCAACGAGATCCTCAAGCAGGTCAAGTCCGACGGCACTCTTGATAAGATCTGCAGCAACTACTTCGGCGACGGCACTCCCGTTGCAGTCCAGTCCGCAGTTGCCGACTCGAGCAAGGATCAGCTTGTAGTTGCTACCAACGCCGCTTTCGAGCCGTTTGAGTACACCAAGGGCAAGGATTTCTACGGCATTGATATGGAGCTTGCGGCTTACATAGCAGAGAAGCTCGGCAAAGAGCTTGTTATCCAGAATATGGATTTTGACGCTGTCTGCCTTTCCGTCGGTCAGCACAAGTGCGATATCGCAATGGCAGGTCTTACCGTTAAGCCCGACCGTGAGGAGTATGTGACCTTCTCCGAGTCTTACTATAAGGCTTCTCAGCAGGTTATCGCTAAGGGCGACGACACCACCTTTGACGCCTGCACGAGCGCAGCCGATGTTGAGTCTATCCTCAACGGCCTTGATTCAAGCAAGAAGATCGGCGTCCAGAACGGCACCACCGGCCAGTTCTATGTCAAGGGCGACGAGAGCTTCGGCTTTGCGGGCCTCAAGGCTTCCTGCGTAGGCTATAAGAGCGGCTCCCTTGCAGTGCAGGATCTTATCAACGGCAATGTTGACTATGTCATCATCGACTCCGCTCCCGCAGCCTGCATCACCGACGCCGTCAACGCAATGGCATAAATCCGAATAAAACTAACAAAAAGGCTGTTTCGGTCGAAACAGCCTTCTTTGTGTAAAACAGGTGTGCTCGCCGATAACAGTAAAGGATAAACAGTATGAACGAGTTTTTAGCATCGCTCCCCAAAAAGATTGATAAATTCAATGAAATAATGTTTGAGGCAGAGGGCTATGTCAAGGTCGTCGAGGGCTTGCAAAATACCCTCAAGATAGCCGTCATGGGTCTCATAATCGGTATACTCATCGGTACGCTTATCGCCACCATACGAGTTATACCGAAGTATAAGGTTCTGCCCAGAGTGCTCAACGCAATATGCACATTCTATGTCGCCCTTTTCAGAGGCACTCCCATGGTGGTGCAGCTGCTGGTATTCTATTATGTCGTGCTGCCTATTATAGGCACAAATCTGCCGAGTGTCAGCGTGGCAATTGTCGTTTTCGGCCTCAACAGCGGCGCTTACATATCCGAGATAATGCGAAGCGGCATTCAGAGCGTCGATTACGGTCAGATGGAGGGCGGCAGAAGCGTCGGCCTGAGCTTCTCGACCACGATGATGCGTATAGTTATCCCGCAGGCGGTCAAGAATATCCTGCCCACCCTCGGCAACGAATTCATCGCCCTTATCAAAGAGACCTCCGTCGTCTCATTCGTTGGCGCGACCGATCTCTATGTGGCGTTCAGCTACATAGGCTCAAACAGCTATGAATTCATGGTGCCCTATATCACGATGGCGCTCATCTATATCGTCATTGTCTGCATCATTACCCTGCTTATCAAAATTATGGAAAGGAGCCTGAAGAAGAGTGATAGACGTAATTGACCTCCAAAAGAGCTTCGGCAAAAACGAAGTGCTCAAGGGCATCAATATCACGATAAATAAGGGTGATATCGTTGTCGTCATCGGCCCCTCCGGCTCCGGTAAGAGCACATTCCTCCGCTGCCTCAACTGCATGGAGGATCCCACCGGCGGCAAGATAATATTTAACGGCGTCGATATAGCCGACCCCAAGGTCGATATCAATATCCACCGCCGCAAGATGGGCATGGTGTTCCAGCATTTCAACCTCTTCAATAATAAGACCGTTATTCAGAATATCATGCTTTCACCAATTATCTGCGGCAAAAAGGACAGGCGCAAGGCGATAGCCCATAACCTCTTCCACAAGGATAAGCTGCCCGTCAGGAAAGTGGACGATATCAAAAAAGAGGCGCAGCAGAACGCCATGAGCTTGCTTGAGAGGATTGGCCTTCAGGATAAGGCAAACGTATACCCCTCAACGCTTTCGGGCGGTCAGAAGCAGCGTGTGGCTATAGTCCGCTCCCTTGCGATGAATCCCGACGTGATACTCTTTGACGAGCCTACCTCGGCGCTCGACCCCGAGATGGTCGGCGAGGTGCTCGACGTTATGAAGGAGCTTGCCGAATCCGGCATGACGATGGTCGTCGTCACCCACGAGATGGGTTTCGCCAAGGAAGTCGGCTCCCGCGTCATCTTCATGGATGAGGGCGTCATCAAGGAGGAGAATACCCCCGCCGAGTTCTTCGCTAACCCCCAGAATCCCCGCCTCAAAGAGTTCCTCTCCAAGGTGCTCATGTAATCGAATATCTCAAAAGCCGAGACTCATCCCGAGCCTCGGCTTTTTTGCCGCAATAATGTTGACACGCCCTTGTAAAAAGTTATATAATTATCTGCGGAAAAGTTTTGTAATTTGATTTTACAAGGAGAATTATATGAGAACAGATGAATTTTGGGCTTTGCTCGGCGTTGACAAATTCGGCAGGGCTGCCTGCGAGCCGCTGAATTGCGGGGCGGGTCTTGCCATTGAGGATGAACACGGCAGCAGCGAGGATTCCTATATGCTCGTGCTCGAGGACGTGACCGCAAAGGGCTTCCGTGACTTCCTCTCCGCCCTTGCCGCGACAGGCAGAGCCGAGACCTTCCGCAGGGAGTTTAACGGCAATATCTTCGCCGAGTTTAAGAACGGCGACCGCATTATCTATACATATCTCACCGCCGAGAAGCAGCAGGCGAGGATAATCCTCGATAATTCAAGCTGCCCGCTCGCCGAAATGAACGACACCGAGGCTGATGTGCGCGGCGATACAGCCCTGATGCAGTTCTCACTGCGCTACGGCGATATGGTGCGTTATCACAGCTGCGACTGCGGTATGCTCTATGCGCTGCGCCTGCGCGACAACTCCGTTATCGTTGTTGACGGCGGCGAAATGGAGCAGGCGACCGAGGATGCGTGCGACGAATTCATGGCTCGTCTTGAGGCGATGACCAACACCGAGAAGGGCGGGAATATCCGCATCGCCGCATGGCTGTGCACTCATAACCACGACGATCACATGGACGTTTTTCTCAAAATTCTTAAGCGCGAGAGCAAACGCATAACCCTTGAAAGGGCGCTTTTCAATATCCCGTCGATAACCTTGCAGGATTATGACAACCCCTGCACCGACCTTATGAGGAGCCGTATTGCCGAATACGCGCCCGAATGCAAATATCTGAAGCTCCATACAGGTCAGACCGTCAAATTCCCCGACGCTCAGCTTGAGGTGCTCACCACCCATGAGGATATCCTGCCCCGCTCGACCCGTGCGGGCAAGGATGCGGCATATCGCAGCGTCAACGAGACCACGAGCGTTGTGAAGATAACCTTTGACGACTGCTCGGTCATATTCCTCGGCGACGCGGAGGAGACCAACGGCGAGGCGCTGCTCGCCCTCTATGGCAAGCGTTCGCTCGGCTGCACATATCTCCAGTGCGCCCATCATCTCATAAATGACGACAGGAATATCTACGGCAACGTCATGGCAAAGAAGCTGCTCGTGCCGCAGTGTCGCTATATCGGCATAACCACCGAGTGCGAGAATGTCAAATACCTGACCGAGCTTTTCGGTGAGGAGAATATCTATTACGCGGGCGACTGCACCCAGGTATTCACCGTCAGGGACGGCCGGATATCGACAGAGTATTTCGCTCAGAAGGGCTATTTCTACGACAACAGCGGCTATTAATATGTGAATAATACAAAAAACGGACTTCCTTTTCGGGAAGTCCGTTTTGCTTTCTGTTATATCAGTCGAGGACGACCTCTCTGCCCGTCTCGGCAGATTTGTAGATAGCGCAGAGGATCTTTATCATGTCGATGCCCTGCTGCGGCTTGAATACAGGCTCTTTGCCGTCGATGACAACGTCGTAGAAGTTGATAAGATTCAAGACGTGCTCTTTCTTTTCGGGCTGCAGGTTTGACGGGTGAATGTCGCAGCCTTGACCGTGCATCTCGGTGAATACCTCCACATCGCCATCACGCCATGTAAGGCCGGATTTGGTGCCTCTGAGCTCCACAAAGCGATTCTCCTGCTTAATGTTGGAAGCCCAGCTGAATTCTATCTGGAGCTGAGCGCCGTTGTCAAATCTGATGGTACCCATTGCGAGATCCTCCACATCGAATGTGCCGCCGCTGACTTTGTCGCCAAAGTCGGAGTTAACGGAGTCGCTCGTGTCACTGTCGGCAAATTTGCAATAGGTGCTGCCGGTGACGGTGACGGGCTTCGGGCTGCCCATGAGCCAAATTGCAAGGTCTATCATGTGGACGCCGAGGTCGATAAGCGGACCGCCGCCGGACTGCGCCTTGGTGGTGAACCAGCCGCCCTTGCCGGGGATGCCTCGTCTGCGCTGCCAGCCGCAGCGGCCGCAGTAGATATCGCCCATTGCGCCGGACTCTATATATTTTTTGGCATATTGCGAGGCCGGGCTGAAGCGGTTGTTTCTCATTATCATCAGAGTTTTTCCTGCTTTTTCGGCGGCTCTGTTCATCTTGAGCACTTCCTCCACGTTGACGGCGTCAGGCTTCTCGCAGAAGACGTGCTTGCCTGCTTCAAAAGCCGCAACGGCGATTATCGAGTGCAGATAGTTCGGGGTGCAGATATCGACAGAGTCGATAGTCTCGTCCTTGAGAAGCTCTCTGAAGTCGGTGTAGACAGCGGCATTCGGGAAATACTTGTCCCTTATTTCCGTGGCTCTTTCCTCTATGATGTCGCACAGGGCGACTACTTCGAGCCTTTCATCTTCCAGATACTCCCAAATGTGTGAGCCCTTGAATATGCCGCCTATGCCGATGATTCCTACTCGCCATTTTTTCATTTGATTACCTCCGTTGTTTTTATATCATACCCGTGTCAACGGCTCTCTCGACCAGCTCGGCGAAGAGAGCGCAAGACCAGCTGAACCAGCTGCGGGTGAATTTCGTCGGGTCGTCGGCGCAGAAGCCCTCATGCATATAGCCTGTGTCGGCGTCGGTCGTTTCGAGCATACGGAGAATTTCCCGCACCTCGTTGCCGTCGTCGGAGGTGAGCCCCTGCATTGACAGCGCAATGTGCCAGATATAGCCGCTCGGCGTGTGGGGGCTGCCTACCCCGCGCGCAAACCTGCCCTCGTAATAATACGGGTTATCCTTGCTGAGGATAAAGCGGCGGGTGTTGCGGTATATCTCGTCCTCTGCGGAGCAGTAGCCGAGATAGGGGGCGGAGAGAAGGCTCGGCACGTTGGCGTCGTCAAAGAGATAATAGTCGCCCATGCCGTTCACCTCGCAAGCATATATACTGCCGTATTTCTCGTGCTGCACAACGGCGAAATCCCGAATGCCTTTGTCTATCTCGTCGCGCAGAGCGAGGCAGTCGTCGATAAGCAGCTTGCTGCCGCCGGCAAAGAGAAGCATCTCGGCAAGGTGACCAAGCTCCACCACGGCGAACATATTCGACGCCACAAGGTAGCCGTAGCCGCAGGCGTCGTCGCTCGGGCGGAAGCCCGACCAGGTCATGCCCGTGTAGGCGACAGGCTCGCCCATGCCGTTATTGTGTATCGTGTCGTGATAGCTGCGTGTTTCGCGGCTGAATCTGTAGGGTGATTTTTCAAAATGATGCTGCTCGGTGCGCCAAAGCGCGATAACCGTCTCGGCGCATTCGATGAAGCTCTCGTCGAGCACGGAGGCGTCGCCCGTTGCCTGCCAATAAAGATATGTAAGGCGCAGGGGGTAGCAGAGCGAATCTATCTCGTATTTGCGCTCCCACACTATCGGATCATTCTGCGGCGTGTCGGGGAACGGCTCAAAATCGTCGGGCTCTTTTTTATAGGCGTTGGCGTACGGCTCGGCGGCGATGTATCGGCGCTGTCGCCTGATAACGCCCGTGATTATTTTGCGGATGTCGGCGTTATCCTTTGCGAGCGGGATATAATGCGACACCTCGGCGGTCGAGTCGCGCAGCCACATGGCGGGGATATCGCCTGTGAGCACGAACACTGTGCCGTCCTCGTCAATTTCCGTCGCCGTCTCAAGCGTGTTCGGGTAGCAGTTGCGATAGAGAGCGGCGAGCTTTTCGCTGTGCTTCTCAATGGTTTTGCAGTATTCGTCCATTCTTGCTTTAACGCAGTCGGGTATTTTCATCTTGTCCTCTATTCTGTCGAATCGCTCGGCATAGAAATTATTATTTCGCCGTATTTACACGGCGGTAAGCTTGTGATAAAATGATCTCAGGTGGTGAAATACATGAAAAAGATATTGACCTTTAATCTGTCACGCAGCGCCGAGGCGGCTGTGAAGCGCGCGGCGGCGGTGAATAAGCTGCGGGTCACGGCGGTGGATAAAAGCCTGTATGATACCGCATTGCGCGATATATCCGGCAGCGCCGTAGGCAGCTACGCGGGCGAAGCGCCCGACAAGAGCATGATAATCATGTGCGGGCTCGGCAGCGGCAATATGAATTCCGTGCTTACTATGCTCAAAAAGAGCGGGGCGGATATCACTTATAAAGCCGTGCTGACCGAGACGAACGCCTCGTGGACTCCAATTAAAATGTTTGAAGAGATGGAGCGGGAGCGCCTCGCCATTGAGCAGGCAAGACTCAGTAATCAATGATCATCTGGCGGTAGTTGAGGAAGTCGAAGCCGTTGCGCTCATAGAGTCTGATAGCGCCGACGTTTTCGGGGCCGACCTCAAGGCGGATGCGCTTGACCTTGCCGCCGAATTCGCTTTTGACAAATTCAAAATAGCTGCCGCCGATGCCGCAGCCTCTGTACTCCGGCTCGAGGTAAAGCTCCTCAAGCCAAAGGGTCGTGCCGCCGACCTCGGTCTCAAATTTGAGCGTCGAGAAGCCGAAGCCGGCAGTCTTGCCGTCCGCCTCGACGATATAGGCTATCAGCCTGCCGTCGGGCTTCAAGGCTTCATTGAAGTTTGCGATGAATACCGCTTCGTCGGGCTCATGGAGCACGGCGGGCGGCGAATAAAAGGAATTCGCCATTCGGAGATAATCCTCACGGTCGCTTTCCCTGAATTTCCTGAAATTTATATTCATTTTATTTTTCTCCTGTTTTTATTGACTTAAATTGAGTTTTAGGTTATTATTCTGTTATACGGAGGTGGTCATTTTGGACGCTATCGACGCAAAAATAGTTGAATGTCTCAAGGCTAACGCAAGGGAAAATGCCTCGGTCATAGGCGGCAAGGTGAATATGTCCGTCTCGGCGATAATCGAGCGGATAAAGAAGCTCGAGGCCGCGGGTATCATCAAGCAGTATACCCTTGTGCTCGATAAAGAGAAGCTGGGGCTTGACATGACCGCATTTATATCTGTCAGCATGGAGCACCCGAAATTTAACGACTGCCTCATCGAGTATGTCAAGGAGCATCCGAAGGTGATCGAGTGCCACTATATAACGGGCGACGCGGATTTCCTGCTGAAAATATGCACTGACGGCAGCAAGGGACTTGAAAAGCTCGTAAATGAGATAAAATGCGTCGGCGGAGTCTCGCAGACCAAGACTTTGGTCGTCCTCTCGACTGATAAAGAGGAATACGGCCCGAGTGCAAGCAGTATAATGTGATTTTTTTGCGGCAGAGCGTCAAGCTCCGCCGCTTTTTTTATTGAATTTTGAAATCGCTGAACGTAACGTGCAGCAGAGCGCCCTCGACCGAGAATTCGAGCCATTCTCCGCTCTCGGCGGATTGGGTGAGGGTGAATACGCCCCGCTCGCTCGTGCCAGTGTAGGTCCATACACCGTCGGCGCAGGCTGAGGTGATGTCGATCCCGTCGCATACCGAGGTCATTGCGCCCGTGAGCAGAGCGCCGAATTCCGTTTGAGGGAATCTGGTGAGATCCGTTTCAAATTTCAGCTCGTCATACTCTACCTCGCATTTGCCGTCTGTGTAGTGCAGGGTCAGAGGCGCGAGTATCTCGGGGGTCAGCATTTTGAGAGTGTAATCCGTTTCTCCGCTGCGGGTTAACACGGCTGTCATCTCTGCCTCGCCGAATACCGCTTTGACGTTTGCGGAGAATCTTGCGGGCGCCGTCGGCGGCGTGCCCGGGGTCGTGGCGGCTTTTCTACATCCTGCGGTCATCAGCAGAGCGACCGCTGCCAAGAGAGCAAAAGCCTTTTTCAAAGAATCACCCTTATTCAAATTTTGAGAAGAACTCGGGCAGGTAATTCAGCACGTCGGAGGGCAGCATACCCCTCATAGAGGTCTTTTGAGCGACTGCGTCGGCGCAAAGGCCGTGCAGATAGACGGCGCATACGGCGGCTTCAAAGGGCTTCATGCCCTGAGCGAGCAGCGAAACGGTCATGCCCGCGAGCAGGTCGCCGCTGCCGCCCCTTGCGAGGCCTGCGTTGCCGGTGGGGTTGACATATATCCTTGTCGGGTCGCAGCCGCAGACTATTGTGTTTGCGCCCTTGAGCACGACGGTGACGCCGTATTCCCGCGAGAATTCGTATGCCGCCGCAATGGGATTTGCCACTATCTCGGCTATGCTCTTGCCGCAAAGACGGCTCATTTCGCCGGGGTGCGGGGTGAGTATTACGGGCGCCTGAGCTTCTCTCAATATATCTATATTGGTGCTCAGCGCATTTATGCCGTCGGCGTCGATGATAACGGGTTTCTTTATTTCTTTGATAAGATTGAGCGTAAGACGGGTCGTGTCTTTGTTGAAGCCGATGCCGCAGCCGAGCAGCACGGCGGAGGCTCTTTTGGAGGCCTCGAATATATCCGCAAGGGCGTTGAATGAGAAGGTGCCCTCAAAGTTTGAGTCGAGCGGCAGCAGCAGCGGCTCGGGGAGCTTCGGAGCAATGCCCGCATATGCGCTTTGGGGGAACGCCGCCGTCACGAGACCCGCGCCGCAGCGCAGAGCGCCGCTCACGGCGAGGCACGCCGCCCCCGTCATCCTCATGCTGCCGCAAACGCACAGCGCGTGGCCGTAGGTGCCCTTGTTTGAGACGGGCTTGCGCTTCGGGAGCATTCTCTTTATGTCGCGGGCGTCATAGGTCAGGCAGGCGACACTGTCAAGCGCCTTGAAATCCTCGTCCTCGATCCCGATATCCGCAATAACTGTTTTGCCGCACACGGCGCAGCAGGGCTTCATAATGTGAATGGGCTTGTATGCCGATATCGCAATGGTCAGGTCGGCTTTGAATACCGCGCCCTCTATTGAGGCGCTGTCGCAGTTTGCGCCGCTCGGCACATCGACCGCCGCTTTCTTTGCGCCCGAGGAGTTGACCGCCTTCGCGAGCCTTGAGAGGTCGGGGTCGAGCCTGCCCGAGAAGCCCGTGCCGAATACGGCGTCAACGATAATATCGCTTGAGTTTATCAGCTCCCTGTGAAGCGGGAGATCGTCGTTATATCTTATCACGTCTATCCCTGCGCTCTCAAGCAGCAGGAAATTGTCGATTGCGTCCTTGGCCTGCGGCTCTCCGCAGGCGAGCATTACAGTCACGAGGCAGCCGTATTCCCACAGCCTGCGGGCTATAACGAAGCCGTCGCCGCCGTTTTTGCCCTTGCCGCATATGACCAGCACCTTTGCGGGCGTCTGCCTGCCGATGCAGTAATTCTTTCTGATTATATCGGCGCAGGCTGAGCCGGCGTCCTCCATCAGCTTTGGGAAGGTGGTGCCGCGCTTGACGGCGCTGCACTCCGCCTGATACATTTGATTGCTTGTTACTACAAACATTTCCTCACTCCCTATAATTGTAGTTTATCATATTAATTTAAATAATTAAAGAGGAAAATGCAAAATAGCTGATTTTTTGTTGATTGACGGCGAATTTAATGATATACTGAAACCGTTAAGGGGTGATACCGTGGAGAAATACATCAACGAATACATAAGGCCACGCCTTCAGGGCGACGGCGGCGAGATAACCTATGTCGGCCGTGACGGCGGCGAGGTCACTGTGCTGCTTCAGGGCGAATGCTCCAAGTGTCTGATACTCGATCGCTGCCTTGCGTGGATAGAGGAGCGCATAGAGCATGACCTCGGCGAAAAGGTCAGGGTCGTCGGCATCAGAAAGAAGCCGTATTTTCAAGATAAGTGAGGCGAGCTTATGGCGCATATTAAAGTTGAACGCAGGAGCATGAGGCCGCAGGAGTGGATAGATCTGCGCTTCGGCTGGCTCAAGCGGCATATTTACAGCGAGAAATACGAGATAACGAGCTTCACCGTCAGAGAGGCTCGGCAGGTTTCCGAGATGAATTTTGAATTCTATGACGACGAGCCTCGTTCGCTCAGGAGGGGAGATATGTATTTCACCCCCGACGGCACGGCGTTCATCACCGCCGATGTCGATCTGCCGGAGCAGCTCAAGGGGAAGAAATATTGCTTCCTGCTCAGGACCGCTGCCGAGATGATAGTCAAGGTCAACGGCGCTTATGTCGGCGGTATCGACCCTAACCGCGAGCGCCTGCCCCTCTCGGACTATATCAGCGACGACAGGCTGCATTTTGAGATAACCGCCTATAACCGCTCAAAGCCCGACGACGAGCGCAACCCCGAGAGCCTGAGCGTCAGGGGCTGCCGCCAGATATTCGAGGGCGGCTTCCTTGCCGTGGTCAACGAAAGGGTGCAGTCGCTCGCCTATGATATCGAGCTGCTGAACGACGCCGCTCAGAGCGGGGCTTTCGGCGAGGACTTCTCCGATTTCGTCATTCGTGAGCTTGATAAGGCGCTGTGCCTGATAGATTACGACGATGTGCGCGACTGCGACGTTGACAGGGCAGCGGAGTATATCGAAACGCACATATTCTCAAATATAAATTATAACGGCGACGGCAGCGTGGCGCTTGTCGCCCATTCCCACCTTGATATCGCTTATTATTGGCGCAGGATCCACGCCGTTCAAAAGAATCTGCGGACTGTGCTCATCCAGCTGCGCCTTATGGATAAATACCCCGATTTCTGCTACGCCCATTCTCAGGCGTATACCTACGAGACGGTCGAGAAATACTACCCCGAGGTGTTTGAGGAGCTTAAAAAGCGCGTCGCCGAGGGACGTTTTGAGCCGGTCGGCGCAATGTATGTTGAGCCTGACTGCAATATCCCCGCCGCGGAGAGCCTTATCCGCCAGTGTCTTTACGGCCAGCGGTATTTCCGCGAGAAATTCGGTATAACGGTCAATAACTGCTGGCTGCCGGACGTATTCGGCAACAGCTGGATACTGCCGCAGATACTCAAAAAGAGCGGCGCGGATTATTTTGTTTCAAATAAAATGTCCACTTGGAACGACACCAACCGCTTCCCGCACAATAATTTTATCTGGCGGGGCATTGACGGCTCCGAGGTGCGCGCCTGCGTGCCCCCGACCCATTTCATAGCGTGGAATATGCCGAGCCAGATAGAGGCGAATTGGGAGGCTTATCAGGATAAGGATATCGGCGGCGAGACACTGCAAATGTTCGGCTACGGCGACGGCGGCAGCGGAGCCACCGAGGAGATGGTCGAGCTTATGCACCGCTTCCCGAAGCTCTCCGCAATGCCCGCGACCCGCCACACGACGGCGGCGGAGTTCCTTGAGCGAAATCTCAAGGATAACAAAGAGCTTGCCGTTTGGGACGGTGAGCTTTACCTCGAGATGCACCGAGGCACCTTCACCACCAAATCCGAGCTAAAAGAGCGCAACCGCAGGCTCGAATTCCTCTTCCGCGACGCGGAGCTTATCTCGGCCGCACGCCTGCTCAGCGGCGGCGAATACCCCGCCGAGAGGCTGCGCTCGCTCTATAAACGCCTGATGATAAATCAGTTTCACGATATCCTGCCAGGCAGCCATATCACGCCCGTTTACCGTGACGCGATCGAAGATCTGGAGCTTATCGAGCGGGAGCTGAATGAGATCATCGGCAGCGGCGGGTACTTCAATACGCTGAATTTTGAGCGCAAATACCCCGCATTCATCCCGGACGACGGCGGCAAGCTCACCCGCAAGGGCGTTAAAGGCCGCTTTGCAAGGGTCGACGCGCCCGCCCTCTCCGCGGCTCGGGTCAAGGCTTCGTGCTCCGACAGCGGCATAGTCTGTGACGGCGGCGAGGTCACAACGCCGTTTTACAGGATAAGATTCGCCCCCGACGGCAGCATTCTGTCGCTTTATGACCTTGAGCTTCGCCGTGAATGGGTCAAGGGCGATTTCAATAAATTGAAGATATATCACGATACCCCCGGCAACTACGACGCGTGGGATATCCTGCCGAACTATAAGGATAAGCAGGAGCAGCTTCGGGTGACGGAGCCGCTGCATTTTGTCAACGGCGACGGCGAATGTGCCGAGTTTGCCTGCACCCTTGCCGCCGAAAAAAGTGTATGGCGGCGTGTGATACGCCTGTTTGCCTCTTCACGGGGCATTGAGGTCGAGAATATAGTTGATTGGAATGAGAAGCACCGCCTTGCCAAGGTCGAATTCGGCTGCAACGTGCTCACCCGCGAGCTGCTGTGCGACACTTCGGCGGGCATTATCCGCAGAGAGACTCACCGAAACACGAGCTGGCAGCAGGCGAGATTTGAGGTCTGCCACCACAAGTGGTTTGATCTGGCGGAGCAGGGCGGCGGCATAGCCGTCATAAATCAGGGCAAATACGGCGTATCCGCCGAGAATTCCTGCGCCTCGCTCTCGCTGCTCAGAGCCGCTATACGCCCCGACCCGACCTCGGATACGGGCAGGCACGACTTCTGCTATATGATATTGCCTCACGGCGGCGACGCTGTTGCTGCGGGCGTCAATGATGCGGCGTTTGAGTATAATATCCCGCTGCGGGCGGCGGATATCGAGTGGAAGCTCGGCGATTTCTCTCCCCTTTGGCTTCAGGCCGTCAAGTTCTCGGAGGACGGCAGGATGCTTGTCGTGCGCCTGAGCGAGCAGAACGGCGCGCGAGGGGAGCTGCGGCTGCCCCGCCGCGCAAGGCTGCTCAATATGCTCGAGGATGTCACGGGCGAAGCGGATACGATAGAGTATTCGCCGTTTGAAATTATCACCCTCGGGTTTGAAACGGAGGCATGAAATATGATGAATAATTACGAATATTGGCTGACCCTCGACAGCGAAACGAGGGCGGAGCTTGAGGCGATAACCGACAAAGCCGAGCTGGAGGACAGGTTCTATAAGGAGCTGGAATTCGGCACGGGCGGCATGAGGGGCGTTATGGGCGCCGGCGCAAACAGGATGAATAAATACACCGTTGCGAGGGCGACCAAGGGGCTTGCCGATATGCTCACGGCAGAGAACGGCGGCAGCGTTGCGATAGCCTATGACTCGCGCCGCAATTCGGCCGACTTTGCGAGGACCGCGGCCGGGGTGCTCTGCAAGGCGGGGATAAAGGTGTATCTTTTTGATACCCTTATGCCGACCCCCGTGCTTTCGTTTGCCGTGCGCTATCACGGCTGCTCTGCGGGCATAGTGATAACCGCAAGCCACAACCCCAAGGAGTATAACGGCTATAAGGTCTATGACTCAAAGGGCTGCCAGCTCGTGCCCGATGATGCCGAGCGCCTTATCGGCTATGTCAACGCCGTCACCGACCTCGGCGGCATCCCGCTTATGCCGCTCGATGAAGCGGAGAAGGCGGGGAGGCTGACCTATATCGGCGAGGAGACCCTTGAGGCATTCCTCTGCGAGGTCAAAAAGCTGAGCCTTTACAGCGAAAAAAGCGATCTCAGGATAGTTTATACCCCGCTGCACGGCACGGGCAATATCCCTGTCAGGCGCATTTTGGCGGATAAGAACGTCTCCGTCGTGGCGGCTCAGGAACTGCCGGACGGCGAATTCTCCACCGTTCGCTCGCCGAATCCTGAGGAGCATGACGCTCTGCTGCTCGCCATAGAGCAGGCCAAGGCCGAGGGGGCGGATATTGTCATCGGCACCGACCCCGACTGCGACCGTGTGGGCGTGGGCGTTAAGACGGGCGAGGGCTTCACCCTGCTCACGGGCAACCAGACGGGCGCTCTGCTGACCGATTTTATATTGAAATTCAAAAAAGAAATCCCCGCAAACGCCGCCATAGTCAAAACCATAGTGACGAGCGGCATAGGCGCGGCGATCGCCGCCGAGCGCGGGGTGCAGACCGTGCAGACCCTCACGGGCTTCAAGTATATCGGCAAAAAGATATGCGACTGGGAGCTGAGCGGCGAGCACACCTTCATTTTCGGCTACGAGGAGAGCTACGGCTACCTTGCGGGCACTCACGCCCGTGATAAGGACGCCGTTTCATCCTCCATGCTGATAGCCGAGATGGCGGCTTATTATAAATCGCAGGGAATGACCCTCATTGATGCTCTGAACGGCGTTTACGCAAAGTACGGCTACTATTATGACTGCCTTGAAACGCTTGTACTCAAGGGCAAGGCGGGCGCGGAGAAGATATGCGCCGCGATGAGCGCCCTCAGAGCCGAGGGCAGCGGGCTTTTTGACGATATCGAGCACGTTTCCGATTATCTGACCGGCATTGACGATCTGCCGAGGGAGAATGTGCTGCGCTTTGAATTTAACGACGGCTCATGGGCGGCGGTGAGACCGTCGGGCACCGAGCCGAAGCTGAAGCTCTATTTTTCCGTCAGAGGAGAGGACAGGCGAAGCGCCGAGCAGCGGCAAAAAACCATACGAAACGCGCTGTTTGTCGTAATTGATAAAATCAAGGTTTGACATTCGGAAAATGCTGTAGTAAAATTGATTCAGATATGAAAAAGGAGGATATGGCAATGAAAAAATTCCTTGCAGTTATTCTGGCGCTTGTTTTTGCCCTCTCGGGCATGAGCGTCATGGCTTTTGCCGCCGATAAGGATAAGGCGCAGGCTCCCCTTTGCACGCTCAACAAGGACGGCAACGCCGTCAATTGGTTCGGCGGCGAGGACGGCGAATATTATTTCTTTATCTCCGACAGCGACTTTGCGGGCAAATACACCGTCACGGTCAAAGCGAGCGGCGATGTTTATCTCGACGGCGCAAAGCTCGAGGGCAACACCTTTGTGCTCGGCAGTGCCGAGGGCACTATCACAAGCGGCGGCGTCGATTACAAATATCATGTCGTCTGCACCGCAAAGCTCCCCTCCGTCTATATCACGACCGAGTCCGGCTCGATGGATGCGGTTCATGCCGACAAGAGCTATAAGGAAGCCGGCACTATCAGGATTTACAACGAAAAGGGCAAGACCGAGTATGACGGTGCGCTTGACTATATCAAGGGCAGGGGCAACTCCAGCTGGGAGATGGCAAAGAAGCCCTATAATATCAAGATAGCCAAAAAGACCAATCTTTTCGGCATGGGCAAGAGCAAGAAATGGAGCCTTATTGCAAATTACAGCGATAATTCTCACCTCAGGAACGCTGCGGTTTATTACGCAGCTCAGCAGATAGGCCTTGACTACACGCCGAAGTTCGTTTTCTGCGACGTCTACACCAACGGCGACTATCAGGGCGTTTACCTGCTCATCACCCGCATCGAGGCGGACAGCAAGCGTGTTGACGTTGCAAACCTTGACGATGTCAACGAAGAGATAGCGATAGCCGCGAGCGGCAACGAGGATCTCGATATGGATTCTCTCCCGCAGGGCGGCGCTTACGGCAGATTTGCGGGCCTTATTGAGGGCACGAAGAAGTGGGTCGAGATCCCCGAAGCCCCCGAGGGTTACACGGTCGATAATACGGGCGGCTACATTCTTGAAATGGAGCTTGCCAACAGATATTACGGCGAAAAGAGCGGCTTTGTCACCACCCGCAGCCAGCCCATTACTATGAAATCCCCCGAATACGCTTCTCAGGCTCAGATGGAGTATATCAGCGATCTTTACCAGCGCTTTGAGGACGCGGTTTTTGCCGGGAACGGCAGGAACGCGCTCGGCGAGCACTATACGGATATTGCCGACCTTGAGTCGCTTGCAAAGTATTACATGATCAGCGAGTGGTGCTCAAATATGGATTCCGGCCTTACCAGCACTTATTTCTATAAGCCCGAGGGTGAGGATTCCAAGCTCTTTGCAGGCCCCGTATGGGACTATGACATTGCGTTCGGCAATAACGAGGGCACCCGCTACGGCTGCAATTACAATAATCCGGAGGAATTCACCGTCTGCTTCGGCAGACAGTACAGAAACACCGTTTTCGGCAAGCTTGACGTTGATTATAAGCCCACTGTTTACAACCGCCTTTGCAGAAGACCCGAATTTGTCGAGGCGTGCAGGAGGCTCTGGGATGCGGGCATCGGCGACAAGCTCGCCGAGACTGCCGCGGAGTATATTTTCAATACATCACGCACCATAAAGGCTTCCGCAGTGGCGGACGGTATCCGCTGGAATATCTACGGCACCTGCGATGCGGCAAAGGTTGCGGAGAATTATGAAGTCGCGGCAGCGTATCTCGAGGATTTCGCTACCGCAAGGACAAGGTTCCTTGACGTAAATCTCGGCAGAGTCCAGGTACAGGGCAAGGTTAAGGATCAGCTTCCCGCCGGCCTTCGCAATTTCCTTGTCCGTGTGAATAACCTCTTTGAGGCTTTTATCGTCAATTTCAAGCTCATCAATAAATAATAAAGATCCGCCCCCGCGTCAGCTCGGGGGCGGATATCGTTTTAAAAGCACAGCCCGCCGAGCTCTCCACGGCGGGCTGTGCTTATTTAAGTATTCGTTTGACTGAGCCTTCGTCAAGAAGGTTTACCGTCACAAATTTGCCTTTATAAAACACCGCATGATTGTTGAATACGCAGGGCAGCTCCTTCGCCTTTTGCAGCGTATCGACCTTTATCAGGCGATAGGGGATGCCGTTGCCCTCGCAGTATTTCTTGACGGCGGTAATGCTGTGATAGGTGTAGGGGCATTGCGGCGAATAATAGACCGTCAGCTCCTGCTCGTCTATCGTCTGCGCCTTTGCTCTCTCGGTGAAGTGCGGCACGGAGTCGTCAAACGAGAGGGCGAGCAGCTCGTATTCGCCTGCCGTGTCGACAGCCACGAAGCCGAAGCGCTTTGCAAATGCCTGATCCGAGAGCCACGCCTTTTGCTTGAGCGAGCCGAGCATACAAACGCCCGAGCGCCCCTGAGCCTTTGCGTCGGCAATGCAGGATTCCATCAGCTTCTTGCCGTAGCCGTGCTCGCGGTAGTCGCCGAGCACCCAAAGACAGTATATATAGATGTAATTGTCGCCCTCTATCGGCACCCACGCTTTCTCAAGCGGGGCGTATTCGATAAATACGGTCGCTTTCTCGTCGAGCTTGCGGAAAATGTGCCCCTCCGTAAGCCTCTCGGCGAGCCATGCGCGCTTCGCCTCAACTCCGGGGTGGGCCTTTTTGCTGCGGATAATGCAGCAAAGATGATCGTTTTCAATATTCTTGGGGGTCAGGTCAATGAACTTGTCCATTAATTCTCCTCAAGTCTCCGCAAACGGAGTGTTGATATTAGTCAGACGGAAATTCACGGGATCGCGGTCGCAGTTGAAGCGGTAAACGCTCATCACCATGCCTATGGCAAAATATATGCAGAGGTTTGACGAGCCGCCCGCGCTGACAAAGGGGAGCGTGATGCCGATACAGGGCAGCAGCATCAGGCACATGCCGATGTTGATTATCACCTGCGAGCCTATCATGAACGCCGTGCCGTAGCAGAGCAGGCTGCCGGAGATATTCCTTGAGCGCCTGCCGACGGAAACTATCCTTATAATAATAAATGCGAATACCGCAAGCAGCCCTATCGCGCCGAGGAAGCCGAGCTCCTCGCCCACGACGGAGAACACCATGTCGCTCTCGTTGACGGGCACACCCGCAGCGGACTGGGTGTAAGTCCCCTTGAAAAGTCCGTCGCCGAGCAGCTTGCCCGAGCCTATGGCGTTTACGCAGCGCTGCTGCTGATAGATGACCTTGTTATAGACCGATTCGCTCAGCGCCGAGGGATAGTATATCGCAAGGATCCTCTGGCGGTGCAGGTTTGAGAGAAATTTGACCCAGATCACGGGTGCGGCTGCCACGGCGGCGCATATCGCTATGGCGAAGTAGCGCAGCTTGACGCCCGCCACAAACATCATGCCGACAAACATCAGGCCGAAGATTATCGCCGAGCCGGGGTCGCCGGTGATGACGATTATGCCCATGGGCACAAAGGCGTGCAGCGTCAGCAGCAATACGTTCTTCACTCGGTTGATATCGTCCTTCACGGCGTCTATGTGAGCCGTAAAGGTGATGATGAAGCCTATCTTTGCAAGCTCGGAGGGCTGGAATTTGAGCGTGAAGGTCTCCGTCTTGATTATCGGCAACCAACAGATGGCGTCCGGCCTGTCGGAGGGGGCGTCGCCCCAGATAAACAGCGCAAGCAGCAGCAGCAGGCACACGCCGCCCGCTATCGGCCACAGGCTGATTATAGCGTTGTATTCAACGAGCGAGATGAAGGCGCACAGGATAATGCCGAGCACCGAGGCGCAGATCATTATCAGGCAGTCGCGGCTGAGCGTCAGCCCGCTTTTGGCTGCGGCGTTCATTGTTGCGCTGTATACCATGAGCGCCCCGAAGGCGGAGGTTAGTATACAGGTGATATACAGCAGGAGGTCCGTCTCTCTGAGCGTATGCTTCAAGGTTGTGCTTTTACTCACGCTGTCACCGCCTTTCGTTAATTTTGCTTTCGGATTTGTGCCGCTCAAGCAGGAATATGCCCGTCACGAGCAGCGCAGGGAAGATTATTGCGGCAAGGAAGCCGGCCTTCAGATTGTCGTTAAATGCTCCCGAGACCGCACCGACAAGGGCGGGGCCGGAGGCGCAGCCGAGGTCGCCCGCCAGCGCAAGCAGGGCAAACATTGCCGTTGCGCCGTTTCTTGCATATTTCGCCGCAAGGCTGAATACTCCCGGCCAGAGTATGCCGACCGAGAAGCCGCAGATGCCGCAGCCCGCGAGGGCAAGCATTGGATGAGGCGCAAACGAGGCTGTCAGGTAGCCGGCAACGCACATAACGCAGCTTGCGCGGATAAAAGCGGTCAGCTTGATCTTTTCGCTGAAGGCGGCGTAAAGCACCCTCGACAGGCCCATCAATGTGGCGAACATACACGGGCCCAGCAGGTCGCCGACGGTCTTGGAGACCTTTAAGCCTGCCTCCGCAAAGGCGGAGGACCATTGGCTCATTGCCTGCTCCGATGCGCCGGAGCAGACCATCAGCACGGCGAGTATCCAAAAGAGCTTCGATTTAAAAAGCTCCTTCATCGGCGCGGCTCCTCCCTCTGCGGCGAGACTGTTTATCGGCACGAGGCAGAAGTAAACGGCATTTGCAAAAGGGATTATTGCCCAGAGGTAAGCGAGGAAATGCCAATTTTTTATGCCCGCCGTTACAAAGAACAGGGTCGTGAGCAGTATCACGGCGACATGACCCCAGCAATAAAACGAATGGAGCAGGCTCATCGCGGCGGATTTTTTATCCGTCGGGCACGCCTCGACTATTGGGCTTATTAGCACTTCGATAAGACCGCCGCCCACGGCGTAGAATCCGATTGATATCAGCAGGCCGATATACGGGTCGGGCAGCGCAAAGGGGAGCGTGCCGAGCATTATAAGCCCCGCGCCCGCAAAGAGGTGAGCCGCCACTATGCTGACCCTGTAGCCGATGCGGTCGATGAATTTTGCCGAGGCGAGGTCGACGACGAGCTGCATAAAGAAATTGACCGTTACCAGCCCGGCTATCTTCTCGAGAGATATTCCGAAGCTGCGCTGAAATGTCACAAACAGCAGCGGTGCGAAGTTGTTGACTATCGCCTGAGTGATATAGCCGAAATAGCTTGCCGTAAGAGTGTGTTTATAGTTGTTTCTGATACTCATAACAGGTTAAATGAAGCCCCGTGGATCGGGGCTTCTTTTTGTTTGGATTTATCTGACTTTGGTCACAAGGGTGAGATAAGCGGACGCGATGGTTTCGCCTGCGCGCGGGCCGGTGGAGACTATCTCCTCATTCTCGGTGAGGTATGAATGCCAGCTGTTGCCGTTGAGAATGTAGCCGATTTGATCGTTGGTGATGCCGAATACAAGGAGCTTCCTGCTCGGCGAAGCGTCAACGAACGGGGAGAAGTTCCAATCCTGACCGAGCCATGACTCCGCTGCGGTGTCCGTGCCGCCGAAAGCGATCTCGGGGGCAAGCTCGCCGGGCATGATCGCAACTGCGAGGTTGCTGCCGAATTCGGCGTAGCCTATCTCGGTGACGACCTCATATTTGAAGCCGTTTCTGACGACCTTGTTGAGCAGCAGGCCGCATTTGGCTGCAAGCACGAGAATGTTATTGCTGATGGGAACGAATACCTCGGAGTATTTGACGTTGAGGATGGGCGAAACGGCAGTCTCGTCGGTTATCGAGCAGACAAGCTCGCCGAGCCTCTTGCCGTAGGCCATGAGAGTTGCATATCTGTTGCCGTATTTCTCAACGTCGGCGGGTTCGGGAGTGATGCCGTCGCTCTTATTGCTGATGGCGAGCTCGGCGCCCTGAATATAGAAGTAGTTTGCGCCTGCGGTCTCATTGATATATTTCTCCATGTAGTAGGGATAGTCGCCGGTGAGCACGGTGCCCGCAGCGCCGTTGCCCACGCAGTGGATCGCGCCGTTGATTATCCAGGTCTCTTTCTTTGAGCTGTCGTCGGGGACGAAGCGAAGCCTGTGAAGCTCCTCGTCAAAGACCTGAGGATCGCGCTTGTCTCTGATATACTCTGCGGCGTTGACCGAGCCGTAATAGAGAGTGCCGTCGGTCATGTTCTCGACTGCCTCTATCATCGAGTTGACGGTCTTCTCATAGAGATTAGCCATGTAATCCTTATTCTGACCGCTGGGCAGCTCAATGCCGAGGATATTTTTGATGCAGGAGGTGAAGAGGGCGTTGACGATGTCGCCGTTCATGCCGAAGGTGTCAACGCAGCTGTGCTGATGAAGAGCGGAGATGTTGATAGCGGTGATGTCGAGACCCTTTTCCTCGGCATACTTTGCAAAGATGCCTCTGATGGCTCTGACGTCGGTGCTTGCCATGCCGTAAGCGTCAAGTGAGGAGAAGATAGTGATGCCCCTGCCGTCGGAGATGGCAACGGTCCTGACCTTCTGATCGTCTCTGACCTCGGTCGCGAGCTTCTTGGTGACCGAGAGGCTGCCGCCTACATAATAGTCGCCCTCAAGCTCCTTGCCGGTAAGCAGGGAAGCGTTTGCGTAGCCGACGCTCCAGTGTGCGCCGTCTGCGGGGGCGTCAAGGAATTCATCCGTGCCGCTGTAGAAGTTTTCGGATACATAGTCCTTCTTTGCGTCCCATTTGGGGCTCTTGATGAGAGCGGCGATGCCGCCGACGAGCGTGTCGATTATTTTATCGACCGTGCGGTAGAAGCCTCTCTCTGCGGGGTTTGTGACTACGGTGTTGGCGCTGGCGGGTATTACGAATGCCGAGAGGAGCACCGAAACCGCCAACACGATGGCTATTACTTTTTTCTTCATTAGGATATGACCTCCGTTAGTTTATATCTTTCAGCTCCATGTCACAGAAGCTGATGAGTTTCTTTCTTCTCATGAATTCCGATATGCCGAGGGTGATGAGCGCGGGGGCGATGAAATGCATTACCGCTATCTCGATGATGACGAGCTTCGGGTCCGCGCCGTCCGCCACCATTGAGCTGTAGGTCATGAACTGACCGACAAGACCCGAGGTGCCCATGCCGGAGCCCGAGGCGTAGCAGGTCATCTTGAGCGCCGCGGTCGATATCGGGCCGAGGATGGCGCTTGTGATGATGGGCGGTATCCATATCTGCGGGTGTTTGACGATATTCGGCATTTGGAGCATCGAGGTGCCAACACCCTGAGCGAGCAGGCCGCCGAGCCTGTTTTCGCGGTAGCTTGCCACGGCGAAGCCTATCATCTGGGCGCTGCATCCGACCACCGCAGCCCCGCCCGCAATGCCGGAGAGACCGAGGATGATGCCGAGAGCCGCCGAGCTTATCGGCAGAGTGAGGCAGATGCCCATCACGACCGACACGACCATGCCCATGAGTATCGGCTGGCGCTCAACGCCCCAGCTGATTATCTGACCCATAAAGGTCGAGAATTTGCTCACCGGCGGGCCGAGCAGCAGCCCCGCTGCGCTGCCGACTATTATAGAAGCGGCGGGGGTGATGATTATGTCGAGCTTTGTCCTGCCGCTGACGAGCTTGCCGACCTGGATGGCGAAGAAGGCGGCGATGAATGCGCCCATCGGGTCGCCGGGGCCTGCATAAAGAAGGCCGGAGTCGGTTATGAGAGCGCCGGCGATTATCTTTGAGGAGAATGCGCCGACCATGCCCGCCACCGCCGCGGAAGTGCCTGCGAGGGGGGAGGTGCTATACTTAAAAGCCATTCCCACGCCGATGCCTGCGCCCGTGAGCGACTTTGCGACCGCTGCGCCCGCCGCCATATACGCGCCTATCGGATGGTTTATGAAGCCTGCAATCTGGTCGAGTATCGTGCCGATGATGAGGGTCGCAAACAGACCCATTGCCATGCCCGACAGACCGTCTATGAATATGTAATCGAGAGCTTTTTTAATTGACTTCATCCCAGCTTGCCCGCCTTAAGCATTTCGTTTAAGGCGTCGGCATAGAGCCTGCCGATAAAGTCCGAGCCGTTCTCGTTCGGGTGAACTCCGTCGGCCGACCAGTGAGTCGGCTCACAGCCCACGCACGCCTTTGCCATCAGACCGTCGAGCGGGATGTAGCAGTCGGCGAATTCCCTCGCAAGGCGGCGGGTGATGTCGATCTTACCGTTGAGATCCTCGCGGAAGAATTCTTTATCGGGAACGGGAAGCAGGAATTGCTCGATGATGAGTATCTTTGCGTTTGTCTTTTCCTTTATCTCGGTGAGCACCTTACGGTAATTCGCCTCGAAGGTCTCGTTATCGAGCCATTCGCGGGTCTCGGCTCTGTGCCAGGTGTCGTTGATGCCGATATGAATGGAAACGAGATCGGGCTGAATGTCGATGAAATCGGCTTGCAGACGGGCGACGAGATTTATCGTCTGATCGCCGCTTATGCCGAGGTCGATAAATTCAAAATCCGTGTCGGGATGCTCGCTGCGGATATACTTCGCAGCGTAGAGGGGGTAGCCCGTGCCCAGCTCGTGCGGGTCGGAGCGGTCGCGCCCTGCGTCGGTGATTGAGTCGCCTTGGAAAAGAATTTTCATAGCTGTACCTCTCTCGATGATTTTATTGTATCAATAACCTCTTTGCAGAGTTTATTTCGTGAAGCATTTGAGCGAATATTCGCCGTTTTTAAGCATACGGGCAACGTCAAAGGAATCGTGCGGCATTTCACTAAAATATACTCCGCCGGGCTCCATGCCCGTCTCTCTGTGAAAATCCGAGCCGGAGCTCATCGGCAGCGAATATTTCTCCGCCCACCTGTAGGCGATGTCGTTGCTCGAATTGTGGCCGCCGTGGCCGTTGTAGACCTCCATGCCGTCAAGCAAAGTTTGGTCGATAACGGTCATATCGGGTCTGAAAGGATGCGCTTGATAGATGACAAGTCCGTGCTCGTCCGCAAAGGGTCTGAATTCCTCGAGGCTTCTGAAATGAGCCATGTCGCAGGTGAATATCAGCCCCTCGTCAAAGCCGTAAACGAGATAGTCGTTGTTGTAATCAAGGAAGCGTATCTCCATGCCGAGGATGACGGTGAAGCCGTCGCCCGCCGCAGCCTTGGCGGTGCGGTAGCCTTTGAGCCAATTCTCCGCCTGCTCGTTATAAGTCGAACCGAGCTTTGAAAAATTGTAGGCGTTGACGTGATCCGTCACGATTATGCCGTTGTAGCCGAGCGAGCGGTAGCGCGCGACCACGCCCTCCGCGGCCACTTCGCCGCAGGCGCTCGACTCCGCCGTGTGGACGTGAGTGTCAAAAAGATAACCTTTCAACGGAAAGACCTCCGAAATGTTTTCTAATGTATTATATACTTATCCGATAAAATATTCAATAGAAAACTTTGAATTTCTTCCCCGTTGCGACAAATTACCGCCGCCGTTCGGGGTATAATTTCGGTGCGGGGAGGCGATGAAGATGAAAACGGTGGTCTATGCCGACGTGCTCGTCGTTATCAATATCATCGTCAATTATTTCCTGCTGCGGGCGAGCGCCGCCGTCATTTCCTTTGATTTCAAGGCTTGGAGGTTCCTCGTTTCCTCCGCCCTCGGTGGGGCTTTTTCGCTTATAATATTCGTTGACGGTCTTCCCGCCGCCGCGCTTGCCGCGGTCAAGCTCCTGTTCCTGCTGCTTATGGTGCTTGCCGCCTTCGGCTACGGCAGCTTCAAGAGGTTTTTTAAGTGCTGCGCCGCTTTCCTCGCCTCAAATCTCGCCTTTGCGGGGCTGATGCTTGCGGGCAGGACGTTCCTCTTCCCCGACAGCATAGTGTATAAAAACTCCGTCGTCTATTTCGACATAAATATCCTGACCCTGACAGTCGCCGCCGTGGTCTGTTACGCGGTGATCGGCATTATTTCACGGGCGGTGAGGAATCGCACGCCGCCGCAGAGCGTCTGCTCCATACGCCTGACCAAGGACGGCAGAAGCGTTGAGGGCAGGGCGCTTTTTGACACCGGCAACAGCCTGTGCGACAGCTTCAGCGGCAGACCCGTCGTGATAGCCGAGCGCAGGTTCATAGAGGCTCTGTTACCGCCCGAAATGCGGGGAGATAAGCTCGATATCACGGCTCTGCACGGCTTTCGCCTGATACCGTATACCACCGTCGGCGGCGCGGGCGCGCTGCCCGCTTTCCCTGCCGACAGCGTCGAGGTATTCGGCGGAGGGGGCAGGAGGGTCGAGAATATCTACATAGCCGTCACCGAAAAGCGGATAGTCCACGGCGGTTACTCCGCTCTTATCGGAGCGCCGCTGTTTGAGTAAATAACAAATGATGAAAGAAGGGGAGAAATACGGGTATCAAAGCATTGAAAAGGAAGCTCGCCGCGGCGATAGCTTCCCTGCGGGCGAAGCTCTATCAGGTCGAGGTCGACTACATCAACGGGCCGGATACTCTGCCGCCCCCGCTCACGGGCGAGAAGGAGCACGAGTGCCTTGAGAAGCTTGAGAGCGGTGACGTCAAGGCAAGGGAGCTGCTGATAGTCCATAATCTGCGCCTTGTCGTCTATATCGCAAAGAAATTCGAGAGCACGGGGGTGCAGATAGAGGATCTTATCTCCATAGGTACGCTCGGGCTTATCAAGGCGGTCAATACATTCCGCCTCTCAAAGAATATCAAGCTCGCCACCTACGCCTCACGCTGCATTGAGAACGAGATACTCATGTATCTGCGTAAGACGAATCCAGCCAAGGCTGAGGTGTCCTATTTCGAGCCGCTGAATGTCGATTGGGACGGCAACGAGCTGCTGCTCTCCGATATCCTCGGCAGCGAGCCGGAGGATGTCTACCGCGACCTTGAGTGCGAGGATGAGCGCAGCCGTCTCTACAGAGCCGTCAACTCTCTTGAGGAACGGGAAAGGGTCATTATGACCATGCGCTTCGGGCTCGGCGGCGGCAGGGAATACACGCAAAAGGAGGTCGCCGATGCCCTCGGGATATCCCAAAGCTATATTTCGCGATTAGAAAAACGAATTATAGAAAAAATCAAAAAAGAGGTGTAAAACCGCCGATTTTCGCCGTCGAAACCCCGCATATCGTCAAATTATCTGCGATATCACTTGACAAATTACAGAATATAGCATAAAATTGATTATAATTGTACCGTAGCAGATAATGACTTTACATAAACGATTGGAGTGGGTTCTCAAGTGAGCGAAAATATAGGTCAATTTGTTTCTGCCGCTGCTCAGGGTGACACCGACGCAATGGCGAAGCTCTACTCAAAAACTCTCAAAGCGTCATATTTCCTCGCAGAAGTGTTGACCGCCGACTCGGTTCAGGCGGCCGAAATAACCAAAAAAGCGTATGCAAGGGCTTTCTGCACCGTCGGCAAGCTCAAGAAGCCCGAGGCTTTTGAGATCTGGATGAAGCAGACGGTCGCTTCCGTCTATAAGGAAACTCAGCAGTTCGTTTTTAACGACGCCGAGGCGGGCGCGGGCGAGAGCTCGACCGAATTCCTGCCCGAGGAGGTCTATGACGACCCCGCAAGGAGCGCCGCCGCCCTCGAAGCGGTAGCCGCCCTCAAGCCCGAGCTTCGCACTGCCCTTGTTCTTCATTATAATAACGGGATGCCCGTTCAGATAATCGCAAAGTTCCTCGGCGTTTCCGAGAGCACTGCGAACGCCCTACTCTGCAAGGCGAGGGCAAGCGTCGCTTTGTCGCTCGGCGTTGAGCGGTCGGGCAGTGCTTCCGATACTCTGCCCGTGCTTTCAAGGATATTCCGCCGTGCGGCAGCCGAAGCGAAGATTGACAATTCCCTTGTCAGGGATATATTCCTTTTTGCCATCGACGCATATAACGCCGTGAACGCTTCGTCCGCTAAGGAGGAGGAGCCGCAGCAGCCCGCCCCCGCGCAGGAGGAAGCCCCCGAGAGCGAGGAGCAGGAGCCCGAGACCGCCGAAGACACCGAGCAGGCCGAGGAAGCCGAAACGGTTGAAGAGGTTGAGACTGTCGAGGAGACGGAGCAGCCCGAGAAGACCGTCGAGATCGTCGAAGAGGAGACGGTCGTTGAAGTGCCCACCTCGGAGCCCGAGGCTCAGAGCGGCAACGTCATTTCGTTCAAACAGAAAATAGATGAAATTCTCAGCGGCGAGCAGATACCCGCCGCAGCCGATAATTACGTTCCCGAGTCGGTCAGAGAAGAAGCGGCAGACGAGGATGAGGATGACGGGCTTGCAGTCCCGCCGTTCCTTGCCCGTGAGACCGAGAGCACTCCGCTCACCGACGAGGAGCTTGACGCATTCAACGACGAGCCGGTCACCGTTAAGACCGAGGAGGTCAAAAAGCCGGCTAAGAAGTTTGATTTTGCGGATATCATCAATAAGATAAAGAAACTCACGCCCAAGAATATAGCCATAATTGCGGCTGCCGTAGTTGTTGTGATACTTGCGATATTCGGCATTTCGAAGCTCGCGGGCAAGGGCGGCGATTCAGGCAACGTCAACGCCGACGCAGCGGCCTACAAGTGGGTCGCGGGCGGCTTTGAAGAGTGCGAAAGCATAACCTACCTCAATGAGAAATGCTGCGTGTTCAAGTCAAAGACCACGGGCAAATACGGCCTGCTCGACTATCAGGGCAATGTTATTTTACAGCCGAATTACGATGAATTCAAAGTCTGCGGCAGCGGCAGAGACCATTCGAGCAGAGGCAGCTATCATGCGCTTGTCAAGATAGGCAACGATTATTTTGAGGTCACCTTCACCGACGGCGTTCCCGCCATATCCTCAACTCCCCACGCGGCGCATTCCATAGTCACTGACGAGTTGCCCGATAATGCGAAGTACGACGAGCGCGACCGCTACTTCGAGGGCTACGCCGCCGCCAGAAAAGACGGCAAATGGGGCTATGTCAGCCAGGATAAGGATAAGAAAGTCATCCCCTACGAATACGAAGCCGTCAATACCTTTGACGATATCACCATGCTTTCATGTGACTACTGCCGCTCCGTCTCAGGCGGGCTTATCCCCGTTAAGAAGGACGGCAAGATGGGCATAATCGACCTCAAGAATAAAACCGTTGTTCCGTTTGAATACACCGATATCCTCGAGGGCGAGGGCGGCGTGTTCATCGCTCAGAAGAACGGCATTTGGGGCGTTATCCTCACGGGCGACGCCGTTAATACCTTCACGGGTGTCAATATTGTCGTGCAGGTCACCCCCGAGGCTCCCACCGGCCCCAACGGCTCGGAGGGCGAGAAATACAGGGTCAATTCCGACGAGGGCGCAAATGTCAGGAGCGACGCGGGCGCGGATTATGATAAACTCGGCGAGCTGAACGACGGCGACGAGGTCACTGTGTTCACCACTAAGACCGCCGACAACGGCAAGAGATGGGCCTGCATCGACTATAAGGGCGAATACGGCTGGGTCGCCATGGTCAATCTTGAAAAAGTTGACGCTTGATCGACCGATAAGTTAGTTATTGGTCACTTGACAATTACGGCGAAAATGCTATAATTAATTGAATACCGAAGCGACGAAGGGGAAAATTCACCTTTTGCTCACAGAGAGGCTGCCGATAATGCTGAAACGGCGGTCGGGCGTTTGAGAGGTGTTAAGCCGCCCCGGAGCTCCGCTGCGATGAGCGGCGGCGTTACCTGCGTTATAAGGATCGAGTGGTGCAGCTTTGCACAATTTGGGTGGTACCGCGGCGGGAGCCGTCCCATTTGAGTTGTGAAACTGCACCCTTTTTTCATTTTTAACTCAGTAAAATCAGGGATGTATGATCCCAAGGAGGAAATACAATATGGAATGGATGGGACTTAACGAGATCAGAGAGAAATATCTCTCATTCTTTGAGTCAAAGGGTCATTTGAGGCTTCCGAGCTTCTCACTCGTGCCGCAGGGGGATAAGAGCCTCCTGCTCATCAATGCGGGCATGGCGCCTCTCAAGAAGTACTTCACAGGCGAGCTTACCCCGCCCCGCAAGAGGGTGACTACCTGCCAGAAGTGCATCCGTACCCCCGATATCGAGAGGGTCGGTATCACCGCACGCCACGGCACCTATTTTGAGATGCTCGGCAACTTCTCGTTCGGCGATTACTTCAAGCAGGAGGCTACTCATTGGGCATGGGAATTCTGCACGGAAGTAATGAAAATGCCCAAGGACAAGCTCTTTGTCAGCGTTTATCTTGACGACGACGAGGCTTATGATATCTGGACAAAGGATATCGGCGTCGCACCCGACCACATGGTCAGGCTCGGCAAGGAGGATAACTTCTGGGAGCACGGTGCAGGCCCCTGCGGCCCCTGCTCGGAGATATACTTCGACAGAGGCGAAAAATACGGCTGCGGCTCGCCCGACTGCAAGGTCGGCTGCGACTGCGACAGATATGTTGAATTCTGGAATCTTGTTTTCACTCAGTTTGAGAATGACGGCAACGGCAATTACACCCGCCTTAAGAACTGCAATATCGACACCGGCATGGGTCTTGAGCGCCTTGCCTGCATAATGCAGGGCGTTGATAACCTCTTTGAGGTCGATACCGTTCAGAATATTATGAAGCACGTCATTGATATTGCGGGCGTTAAGTATCACGACAATGAGAAGAACGACGTCTCTCTCAGAGTTATCACCGACCATATCAGGAGCACCACGTTTATGATAGGCGACGGCGTTATGCCCTCAAACGAGGGCAGGGGCTACGTCCTGCGCCGCCTGCTCAGGAGAGCCGCCCGCCACGGCAGACTGCTCGGCATCAAGGGCACTTTCCTCTATAAGGTCTGCGAGACCGTTATCCGCGAGAACGCCGACGCTTACCCCAACCTCGTCGAGAAGCATGACCTTATCGTTAAGGTCATCAAGGCTGAGGAGGAGAGCTTCAACAAGACCATCGACACCGGCCTTACCGTGCTCGAGAATCTTATCGCAACGAGCGGCTCAAAGCAGCTCAGCGGCGCTGACGCTTTCAAGCTCCAGGATACCTTCGGTTTCCCGATAGACCTCACCAAAGAGCTGCTTGCCGAGAAAGGCATGACGGTCGACGTCGCCGAATACGACAGGCTCTATGCCGAGAGCAGAGCCGCCGCAAGGGCAGCCCGTAAGGACGCGGGCGCTGAGGCATGGAAGGGCGGCAGCGCATCTCTTAAGGATATCCCAGCCACCGAATTCCTCGGCTACACCGATTACGCCTGCGACGGCACCGTCAAGGCGATAGTTGCCGACGGCGAGAGAGTTGATTATATCGCCGAGGGCGTGGAGGCTGCGCTCGTGCTCGACAGGAGCGTATTCTACGGCGAGAGCGGCGGCCAGGCGGGCGACACCGGTGTTATCAAGACCGAGAGCGCCCTCTTTGAGGTCACCGCAACGGGCAAGACCGCTGACGGCAATATACTGCACGTCGGCAGGATAGTTGACGGCGACGGCATTTCGATCGGCGATAAGGTCAAGGCCGAGATCAATGTCAAGGCAAGGGAAGCTGCTGCCCGCAACCATACCGCGGCGCATTTGCTCCAGGCCGCCCTCAGAGAGAAGCTCGGCACTCATGTCGAGCAGGCGGGTCAGCTCGTCAATTCCAATGAGGTCAGATTCGATTTCACTCACTTCTCGGCCCTCACCGCCGAGGAGCTGCATGATATTGAGCAGAGAGTCAACGAAATTATTCTCTCCGCTCTGCCCGTTACAAGCGTTGAGATGCCGATAGCCGAGGCGAAGAAGCTCGGCGCAATGGCTCTCTTCGGCGAGAAATACGGCGACATCGTCAGAGTTGTCAGAGCGGGCGACTTCTCCACCGAGCTTTGCGGCGGCACCCATGTCGATAATACAGGCAAACTCGGCCTCTTCAAGATAGTTTCCGAATCCTCGGTTGCTGCGGGCGTTCGCAGGATAGAGGGCGTCACGGGCTTCGGCGTTCTTGCGCACATTGCCAAGAATGAGGAGCTTATCAGGAATACCGCCGCTGCAATGAAGCTCGCGAATACCACCGAGCTTGAGAAGAGAGCGGCGTCGGTCATGAATGAGCTTAAAGCCAAGGATAAGGAGATAGACAAGCTCCGCTCCGAGGTCTCACAGCTCAAGACCGGCGATATAATGAGCGGCGCGGTCGACCTCGGCGGCGTTACCCTCGTTGCCGTCACGGTCGAGGGCGTTGAGCCCGCCGAGCTGAGAGCCATGAGCGACAAGGTCAAGGAGGATCCCGACGCCGTCGCCGTTATCTGCGGCGTCAACGGTCAGTCGGCGAATTTCGCCTGCGGCTGCGGCAAGAACGCCGTTGCAAAGGGCGCTCATGCGGGTAATATCGCCAAGAAAGTCGCAGGCCTTGCAGGCGGCTCAGGCGGCGGCAGACCCGACGGCGCAATGGCGGGCACCAAGGATGTTTCCGGCGTTAAGGCGGCTATGGATGCCGTTGCCGACATCGTAAAAGAAATGTTAAAATAAGCATTTTCGCAAAGGAGAATAAAGATGGACTGCATTTTTTGCAAAATAGCGGCGGGTGAGATACCCTCCACCAAGGTCTATGAGGACGATACCGTCGTGGCTTTCAACGATCTCGACCCCCAGGCTCCCGTTCATGTTCTCATCATACCCAAGGAGCATATCGCCTCCGCGGCGGAGATAAACGAGAGCAACAGCGCCGTAGTGGCGCATATCTTTGAGGTCGCCGCCAAGATAGCCGCCGAGAAGGGGCTGAAGGACGGCTTCAGGATAGTCAATAACTGCGGCGATAGCGCAGGTCAATCGGTCAAGCATCTTCATTTCCACCTCATGGGCGGCAGAGACTTCGGTTGGCCCGCAGGCTGATAAAATTAAGGAGAGATAAAAATGTCAGAATATTACAGAGTAAATATCGCAGGTATGGAGAGAGATCTGCTTCGCTGCCCACTCAATGACAAGCTCGATATAGCCGCCTTCATCATCTTCGGCGATGTGGAGCTTACCGTCCACGCCGCCGCCGAGCTGCTCAAACGCCTTCCCGAGTTCGATTATATCGTTACCCCCGAGGCAAAGAGCATTCCTCTCGCATACGAGATGTCAAGGCAGAGCGGCAAGAAGTATTTCGTCGCCCGCAAGAAGCCCAAGCTCTATATGAAAGACCCCGTTATCGTCAACGTCCGCTCGATAACCACCGAGTCCGTCCAGACCCTCATCATGGACAGCATTGAGGGCGAGCAGATAAGGGGCAAGAGAGTTGTCATCCTTGACGACGTTATCAGCACAGGCGAATCCCTCAAGGCGGTCGAGGAGCTTTGCGCTAAGTTCGACGCGAACGTCGTTGCCAAGGCTGCGGTGCTCGCCGAGGGCGACGCTGCCAAGAGAGACGATATCGTATTCCTTGGAGAAATTCCCCTTATAGAAAAATAAACGATCGGAGTGAGTGCTTTTGCCCCGTCCGTTCGCAGTTATCGGCTTGACGGTGTTCTTCACCCTTGCCGTGCTCAATGATACCGATATCGGGGCGGCGAAGATCGCTTTTCTGCTGTTTTTCGCCGCCCTTGCGGTGTCTCTTTGCTTCAAAAATATAAGGAAAGAGCGGGTGCTGCTCTGCGCCTTTGCGGCGGGTGCACTCGCCTGCGCGCTGCTGACCGCGGCGAATGTATTTTATTATCAGCCGAGGGTGGCTTTCAGCGGCTCGGTCGGTGAGGCTGCCGTGCGCCTTGAGAGCGAGCCGGAGATAAAATACGGCAATTATTATTACACAGGCAGGGTCACGGAATTTGAGGGCGAAAAGACCGATATCAAGGTGCGCCTTGTGTTCTCAAACCCGCCCGAGGCCGAGCCGTATGACACGGTCGACGGCAATTTCACTTTTTATGTCTTAGGCGAGAGCTCCGAGAAATATCTCGAATCCTATCGCTCGTCGGGAATATATCTCGGCGCTTATCCGACGGGTAAATACTCCGTCGCTCCGCACTGCGGCAGGCAGCCGCTCGGTGCGCTTATATTGAAGCTGCGTTCCGCCGTCAGATCCGCGGTAATACGCACGCTTCCGAATGAAAACGGCAGGCTCGCCGTCGCCCTTTTGCTTGGTGACAGGAGCGGGCTTTCCGCCGAATCCTCGGCGGCATTCTCAAAGATCGGGATAACGCATATCGTGTGCGTTTCCGGCTTTCATCTGTCGCTGTGGTCAATGCTGATTTTGAAAATTCTCAGGAAAACAAGGATGCCACGCCGCCTTGCCTATGCTTTGGCAATGGTCGGCACGGTCGGCTTCATGCTGCTCGCGGGGCTCACCTATTCCGTTATGCGTTCGGGCATAATGACCCTTATTTTTCTGCTTTCCGATATACTTATGAGGAAGCGCGACCCGCTGAATTCGCTCGGGTTTGCGCTCACCGTGATAGGCTTTGCCGACCCGTTCTCGATCGGCTCGGTATCACTGCGCCTCTCCGCCCTTGCAACGCTCGGGATAATTCTCTGCTCGGAGCTTGTGCTGCCGAGGCTCAGGGACTCCGCCGAGCGCCGTCTGCCGTGGAGGATAAGGACGGCGGCAGTTTATATCGCCGAGGTGCTGGTCACCGCCGCTGCGGCAATGGCGTTTACTTTGCCCGTCTCAATGAGGCTTTACGGCAATTTCAACTTCATTTCGCTGCTTGCAAATCTCGTGATCACCCCCGCCGCTTCGCCGTGCATGGTGCTGAGCGCGATCGGCGCGGCGTTCGGCTCGATAACTCATATTTTTAACCTGTTTTCGTTTGCGGGCGGGCTTTTTGCCGCGTATATGCTCGGCGGCTCAAAGCTGCTTGCCTCAAGTGATCTCGCTGATTTCGCAGTCAGCGAGGACGAGGCGTGCGCCGTGTTCTGCGCGCTGTTTCTGCTGTGTGCGCTCTCGGTGCTTTTCGCCCTTTTGGGGCGGGCGATGCCCCGCCTGACAGCCGCATTGTGCGCTGCAATATTCTGCTGCTCCGTCATAGGCTTCTCGGTGTCTGCCGATATGCAGACCCGTGCCGCCATGCTTGACACGGGCAACGGCATTTGCGTGCTTGTGAGCAAGCGGCGTGAGAATCTGCTCATCGGTGCGGGCGGCAGCGCGTTTTACGGCAAAAGCAGCCTGAATAACGCTCTTGCGGGTATGAAAGGCACGCTTTCGGCGGCGTTTATACCGAGCGGCGACGGCGAATATGCCGAATATGCGCTTGACGCGCTTTCCGCCCGACGACCGAAGAATATCTATTACGACTCACTGCCCGAGGGCTGCGAATTGCTGCTCGGCGGGGTCGAAAAACACCCGTTTGAGGGCGTTTATGAATCCGAAAATTTCACGGTGCATACCTATCGGACCGATACGGGCTGCGCCGTATACATAAAGAGCGAGGATATGTCGCTGCTCGTCTGTCTTGACCCGCTCGCCGATATTACCGCTTTGCCCGACGAAGCGGTGAACGCCGACGCGCTGATAAGCCGAAGCGACTACCCGCAGGCGGTCGGGGGCTTCGATATTGCCGCTGTCTCCGCCGATAATCTGCGCGGCGTTGCCGTCGGCAATGAGCTGAGAGCATTGGGGGTCAATGCGGCCGCTACTGCGGGCTGCGGGGATCTCGAAATATACGCCCGCAGGGGCTGTGCGGCGCTGCGCCGCAGATAAAATGCAATAAACGGAGGGCTTTATGGCTGCGTTGAACGAAGCTTCGCTCAAGGAGAAGCTGCGGGACGATCCCGTCGGCGTTTACCTTATCTACGGCGAAGAAAGCTACCTCAAAAAAATTTATACCGACCGAATAGTTAAAAAAACCGTTGACGATACGTTCGCCGACTTCAATTTCCATGCCTTTGACGGCAAGGAGACCACGCTGAACGAGATATATGAGAGCGCCGCGGCCGTGCCTATGATGGCGGAAACAAAATGTGTGCTTGTCAAGGATATGCCGCTCGATTCGCTTGATGACGGCGGCTTTGAGCAGCTAAAGACGGTGCTTGAGGAGAATCCCGAGGACTGCGCGCTTGTTTTTGCCATGCTCACCTATGAGCCGAAGGGCGCAAAGTGGAATAAAGCGGTCAAGCTGTTTGACAAATACGGCTTCACCGTCAAGCTCGATAAAAAGACCTCGGGCGACCTTGCCAAAATGCTCGAGAGCGGGGCAAAGAGGCGCGGCAAGCTGTTTGAGCGCGGCGCAGCGGCGTATCTTATAACCTGCGTCGGCAGCGACCTTAACACCCTGCTCAACGAGACGGAAAAGGTCTGCGCCTATGCCGAGGGAAGCGAGATAACCCGCAGCGATATCGACGCGGTGTGCGTCAAAAGCCTTGACGCCAAGGTGTTCGACATGATAAGAGACCTCACGGCAGGCAGGTTCGACAGCGCGTTCACCAAGCTCTCGGTGCTCTTTGAGCAGCGGGAGGATGAATTCCAGATACTCGGCGCTCTTATAGCCTCATACTCCGACATTTACCGCGCAAAAGCGGCTGTCAAGGCGGGCGGCAGAGCCGAGGATGTGGCAAAATATTACAGCTATGCGGGCAGAGAATTCCGCCTCACCAACGCTGCGAGGAACGGCGCAAAGCTCTCGTTTGAGAGCGTGGGCGACTGCATTGAGATACTTGCGGCGGCGGATACGGCGATGAAGAGCACCGCTGCGGATAAGCGGCTCGTGCTCGAGCAGACTTTGGTGAAGCTGGCAAGAGCCGGCAGAGGATGACCGATGATAAAGATAAGACAGGCCGTGGTCGTCGAGGGGAAATACGACAAAATAAAGCTTTCGGGCATTATCGACGCTCCTATAATCCAAACCGACGGCTTCGGAATATTCAAAGATAAGGAACTGCAAAAAATGATAAGGACCCTTGCCGAGAAGCAGGGGATAATCGTGCTCACCGACAGCGACTCGGCGGGCTTTAAGATACGTTCGTTCATAGGCTCCACCGTCGATAACGGCAAGATAATCAACGCCTATATACCCGATATTTTCGGCAAGGAGCGGCGCAAGACCGAGCCGTCCAAGGAGGGCAAACTCGGCGTTGAGGGCGTGCCGGAGCAGGTGATAATGCAGGCTTTGGCGAACGCCGGGGTGCTGTGCGAGCGCACCGAGGAGCCGGAGAGACCGATAACGAAGCTCGACCTGTATGAATTGGGCTTTACCGGCGGCGAAAACAGCTCCGAGAAGCGGGCTGCGCTGCTGAAATATTATGATTTACCGTCAAGATTGACCGCGAATTCGCTCGTCAAGGTGCTCAACTGCATCACGAGCTATGATGAATTCGTGGGGAAAGTCAAAGGGGGAGAAATATGCTGAGAATAGGTCACGGCTACGACGTTCACCGCCTCGTCGAGGGCAGAAAGCTGATAATAGGCGGCGTTGAGATCCCGTATGAAAAAGGTCTGCTCGGTCACTCCGACGCGGATGTGCTGCTCCATGCCGTGAGCGACGCCCTGCTCGGCTCCGCCGCGCTCGGCGATATCGGCTGCCTTTTCCCCGACAATGACGCAAAATACGAGGGTGCGGACAGCCTCAAGCTGCTCGCCGAGGTCGTTAAGGTGCTTGCGGATAAAGGCTTCTCGATAGTGAATATCGACTGCACCGTTATCGCTCAGAGGCCGAAAATGCGCCCGTATATAGACGGAATGCGCCGCAATATTGCCGCCGCCTGCGGGATCAGCGACGAATTTGTCAGCGTGAAAGCCACCACCGAGGAGGGCATGGGCTTCACCGGGGCGGGTGAGGGCATAGCCGCCCACGCGGTCTGCCTGACAGAAAATTAAATTTTTGTTAAAACTGCAAATATGATTTGCAACATCGCCGCCTTTGTGATATTATGTAATCGTAGTTTAAATCTAACCGCCGATCGACCGCCGTCACGCTTCCGCACGGCGAATTATCGGACACAGCATTGTGTATGAAAGGGTTTGTCAGGCCATGACATCTTTTGGAAATATAACAGATTTCTTCTCAAAGATACCGTCGCTGCATTTCGGCTTCACCGATCTGCTCGATATCCTGCTCGTCACCTTTGTGCTCTATAACGGCATAAAGCTCATCAGGGAGACAAGAGCGTTCCAGCTCGTCAAGGGCCTTGTGCTGCTCGGCATAGCCTACCTTGTGGTCTATCAGCTTGAGATGCAGGCGAGCACATATATGTTCCGCATAGTATTCCAAAATATTTTTATTGTGCTCATAATCCTTTTCCAGCAGGAAATAAGGCAGATAATAGAGCGGCTGGGCAAGAGCAAATTCTCGAGTCTCGGCCTTATCCTCAAGGGCGGGCAAAACGATGTTTTTGAGACCGTCAGAGACTCGATAATTGAGATAGCCAAGGCGGTTCAGCGCATGAGCGACAGCAAGACAGGCTCGCTCATCGTCATGGAGAAGGAGATGCTCCTCGGCGACGTTATCAAGACGGGTACCCCCGTTGACGCCCATGTTTCGCATGAGCTTATCGGCAACATATTCTTCCCGAAATCCCCGCTGCACGACGGCGCCGCCGTTGTCAGGAACGGCAGATTGCTCTGCGCCGGCTGCGTGCTCCCGCTGACCAAGAGCGACGAGATATCGAGCGACCTCGGCACCCGCCACAGAGCCGCCATAGGCATGAGCGAGCAGAGCGACGCCATGATAGTCGTCACCTCCGAGGAGACGGGCACCATCTCGGTCGCTTTCAAGGGTGAGCTGACCCGCAATTTGACCGAGGCGAAGCTGCGCGAGATGCTGATAGATTATCTCATCGACAGCCCCGACAACAGATTCACCACAGGTGACGGCACTTTCAGTAAAATTATAAAGGGCATGAAGAAATGGAAAAGAAAGAAAAACTGAAGATAAGCGATCTCTTCTATGACAACAGATTTTTGCTGGTGTTTTCGCTGCTCGCCGCCGTTGTGATATGGCTTGTGGTGGCGGTGGTGCTGGCGCCCGAGAAGACCGTGACGGTCAAAAACGTCCCGGTCACGATAGATTATGCCAAGATAGAGCAGAGCTTCGGACTGAAGCCCTTCGGCGAGACGCAGTTCACCGTCGACATAACAATAACCGGCAAGAGGTATATCGTCGAATCCGATAAGATAGCGGACGACCTTGTCGTTACCGCCAACACCGGCTACGTCAACTCCGTCGGCACATATACCCTGCATATCGACGTTTCGAGCAATGAGGCGAGGCCGCTTTACGATATCGACTCTTACTCGCTCAGCGAGATAGACGTTTATTTCGATTATCCAAAGGAGAAAGAATTCGTCATCGAGCCTCAGATCGAGTTCAGCGACCGCATTGCGCCCGACGGCTACTATGTGGGCGATTATATCTTCCCGGAGTCAAACACCGTCAAAGTGACAGGCCCTGAGACCCAGGTCAACAAGATCGAGAAGGTCGTCGCAAGGGCGCAGGCGTCGGGTATGCTCCGCCAGAGCATCACCGTGGACGCAAATCTTGCCGCCCTCACTAAGGACGGTGAGACCCCGAAGTATATCACTTACAACAGGCAGAGCGAGGTGGTGCAGGTCACCGTGCCCGTCTATAAGATAGCCACTCTACCCGTGGAATGCAGCTTCAGCGGCAAGCCGTCGGACTATGTGGATAATGTTCCGTTCGACGTCACCATAAGCCCCTCAAGCGCCGAATTCGCAGTGCCGGAGGCAAAGCTCTCGGACATGAAATCCTTTGAGATAGCTTCGATCGACTTCACTAAGCTCACAGAGGGCACGAATACCTTCACCGTTGCTGCTTCCGAAGTGACGGGCGGCATAGTGATAGACAAGGCTCTTAAATTCACCGTCACCGTCGAGGTCAGCGGCATGAAAACTCTTTCTGTCGCCGCGCCCAAGACCGTGAGCTTCATAAACGCTCCCGAGGGGGCGAAGGTCGAGCTTGTCAGCCTCAATTTCAGCGACGTTACCGTGGTCGGCCCGCAGGCGTCTCTTGACGCACTCGGCTCCGCACCGCTTGCAATGAGCGCCGATCTCAGCGCGGTCAAGGAGAAGTCCGATGTGGTCTCGGTGCCCGTGACATTCACCGATAACGACTGCTGGGCATACGGCGAATACACCGCAATAGTCAAAATTTCATAACCGCAAAACCGAATTAATGACGACCGAAGAGGGGAATATCTCCTTTTCGGTCGTTTTTCACTATAAAATATATAAATAAATTATTAATTTTTATAATTTATCGCGCGCTAAGTGTTGATTTAAATAAAGGGCTTGTGATATAATATCTTGAAAATATACTGAAAGTTTCTTTGAAAGGGGGATCGGCATGAAAAAAGCAATGACTGCGCTGACTGCTTTTATTGCGGCGGCGTGCCTGCTGATGACCTCGTGCAGCGACGAGCGCTTGCTCCGCTCCGTGGACGATCTGATAGTGCCGCCCCTTTATTATGACGAATACGGCGGGCTTGTGGAGACTATTCAAAACGACCTCGGCAAGGATATCCGCCTTTGCATCCCCTACGAGGGCGACAACCGCTCTGCGATAATCTTCAACGATATCGACGGCGACGGCTCGGAGGAGGCGATAGTCTTTTACCGTACGGGCAAAAGCGAGAGCAACGCCAGAATGCATATCTACAGGGATACGAATCGCGGATGGGTGTCGGGCGGCGACTTCAGCGGCTACGGCAGCGAGGTTGGGAATGTTGCCATAGACGACATGGATCTCGACGGCTCCAAGGAGCTGCTGGTTCTTTGGAATATCCCGGGCATATCCACCGGCAATGTCGTGTCGGTCTACCGCTCGGAGCCGTCGGAACTGAGCTACAGCGAGATTGCCAATGAATTCTGCTCCCTTGCGAAACTCGTGGATGTTGACGGCGATTCATACAACGAGCTGTTTTTCATCTGCTACAGCAACACCGACGGGGTGACGCACAGATTCGCCCGCGTGCTCAAGCTCTCGTCCGGCTCGGTCGTGCTCATGGGTGAAGCGAGGCTCGACGCCAACGTGAGCAGCTATCTGCCCGTCAAGACCGAGAAAGCCTCGGACAAAGCCCCGCTGCGTATTTATGTCGACGCTCTCAAGGGCAGCGACCGTATGATAACCGAGCTTGTCTATTGGGATTCCTCAAGGTCGGCGTTGGTAGCGCCGTTCTTCAACCCAAAGACGGAGTCGAATGACAAAACTCTCAGACATGAGCAGTTAAGATGCGCCGATATCAATAACGACGGCGTGATAGAGATCCCCGTGCAGCAGCAGCTCCTCGGCGAGAAACGTAAGGTGCAGGATCCGGATTATGAGAATGTTTTCCTTACCCGCTGGGTCAGCTACACCGACGGCTCGCTCAAGACCGCGGTTCAGGCGATAGTCAATGCCGACGACGGGTATATGGTCACTCTCAAGGATTACGAGACCGAGTATCTCGGTGCAAGATATTATCCCTCCACCTCCTGCCTCATCGTCTATGATGAGAAGAGCGAGGGCGATAACGAGCTGTTCTCGGTGCTGCGGGTCTCCGCCGAACGCTGGAGCAGCGGGCAGTTCTCCTCATATATCCAGGCCTTGAGGAATGATGACAGCGTAGTCTGCGCCTATATCACCCACAACGGCAATGACTCCGGCTTCAACGAGCGAAACATTAAAACGAGAATAGCGAAATTTCAACAGAGCGGAGGATGAGTATGAAGAGAGTTTTGATAGCCGAGGATGAAGCGGCGATAAGAGAATTCGTGGTCATCAACCTGCGGCGCGGCGGCTACGAGGTGGTCGAGGCTCAGGACGGCGCCGAGGCGCTCGAGCAGTATGACGCCTGCGGCGGCGATATAGACATTGCCGTGCTTGACGTTATGATGCCGAATGTCGACGGTCTCGAGGTCTGCAAACGTCTCAGAGCTAAGAATAAGAATATCGGCATCATCATGCTCACCGCCAAAACGCAGGAGATGGATAAGATAACCGGGTTGATGATGGGAGCCGATGATTACGTCACGAAACCTTTCTCACCCTCTGAGCTTGTCGCAAGGGTCGACGCCATCTACAGGCGCGTTGCGATGAATTCCGGCGCGGCGGCAATGCCCGACGACGTCATTGAGCTCGGCGAGTTCCGCCTGAATCTCAGGAACAGGACGCTTACCAAAAACAATGTCTACATAGAGCTGACTCAGGTTGAATTTCAGCTTATGGAGTATTTCTTTACAAACCCCGGGGCGGCATTGAGCCGCACCGATATCCTCAACACCGTCTGGGGCGGCGATTACTACGGCGAGGAGAAGATAGTCGATGTCAATATCCGCCGCCTGCGTATGAAGCTGGAGGATACCCCGTCGGTGCCCAAGCACCTCATCACTATATGGGGCGTGGGCTATAAATGGGTCGTCTGACCCGACAAAATCAATGAAAGGAGAGCGCCGACGTGAAATTTGTGGGAATAACAAAACGATGGTTTCTGAGCGTTGCCTCGATAATCCTCGCTATTCTCATAACCGTTGCGCTTTCGATGTTCCTTTCGTTCAGAAGCTATTATTACGGCTTTGCCAATATGACGCTCGATTCCTACTCGGGCGATGAAATGACGACGGTGCTGAATCTCTATGCCGACTCGAATTCATCGAGCTTCGAGACCGCGGCAAGGGAATACGTCAGCAACTTTGCCGATAAGAATACCGTGGCCGTGTGGGCGGTGGACGCCTCGGGCAAGATCCTCTTATCGAGCAGCGGCTTCAGCATCGGCGACGATGTCGAAATGCCGGATTTCACCGCCGCAATGCAGAGCAACGAGGGCACGGCGAAGTGGACGGGCAGGCTCCCGTCGGGTGAGAAGATAATGGCGGCTTCCTACATCATTCGCTACTCAAACGGTGAAATTGCCGGAGCGGTCAGATTCATGGTCTCGCTCAGGGTGATCGACGAGCAGCTTGCCGTGATGGCGATGATAATCGTCGCTGCCGCGCTGCTGATGTTTGCGGTCGTGATGGTGTCGAGCATTGTTTTCATTCGCTCGATAGTCAACCCCGTCAAGAGCGTCGGAGAGACCGCCAAGCGCATTGCCGACGGCGACCTTGCGGCAAGGATAGACCATTACCCATATAATGACGAGATTGGCGAGCTTTGCAACACCATAAACGACATGGCGGCGAAGCTCTCGACCGCCGACAGGATGAAGAACGACTTCATCTCCACCATTTCCCACGAGCTGCGTACCCCGCTCACAGCCATCAAGGGCTGGGGCGAGACGTTGTTACAGATAGGCGATACCGACCCCGCAATGACCGAGAGAGGCATGGGAGTTATCATCAGCGAGGCCACCCGCCTCAACGATATGGTCGAGGAGCTGCTCGATTTCTCACGCATGAGCAGCGGCAGGATGAAGCTCGTCACCGAGAAGATGGACGCCCTTGCCGAGCTTGACGAGGTCGTGTTTACATTCAAGGAGCGCGCTATCAAAGAGGGCATCGAGATAGTCTACAATGTCCCGAGCCTGCCCGCTCCGATGACGGGCGACCCTTCGAGGATAAAGCAGGTGTTCTACAATATTCTCGATAATGCGCTGAAATATTCCGAGGAGGGCGGCAAGATAGTCGTGCTTGTCGAGATGCCGAACCCCGCCTCGCTCGTCATATCGTTCTGCGACTACGGCAGCGGCATCCCCGCCGAGGATCTGCCCCATGTCAAGGAGAAATTTTATAAGGCAAACACCACTGTCAGGGGCTCGGGCATAGGCCTTGCGGTCGCCGATGAGATAATCAGGCTTCACCGCGGCACGCTCGATATCGACAGCGTTTACGGCGAGGGCACGACGGTGAGGATAACCCTCCCCATCGACCCGAGCGAATATGAAACACCCGAAAGGGAAGGAGATAATAATCCAAATGAGCAAGAAGCAAAAAACTGAGTATGTCGCCGTGGGCGGTCAGGCGCTCATGGAGGGCATTATGATGAGAGGCCCGAAGGGCACGGCTATGTCGCTGCGCCTGCCGGACGGTTCTATAGAGACGCAGATGAAGGATTTCGTCTCGCTGCGCAGGAAGCATAAAATACTGAATATCCCGATAATCAGGGGCGTTATCGCCTTTGTCGAGTCGATGGTATTCGGCTACAAGCTCCTCATGGAGTCGGCGGAGAAGACTTCGCTCGACACCGAGGAGGAGGCGGAGTCAAAGTTCGACAAGTGGATAAGCGACCACTTCGGCCCCAAGATGATGACCGTTATCGGAGTTATCTCGGCGGTGCTGGGCTTTGCCCTTGCGTTCCTGCTCTTTATGTGGCTGCCGAGCTTCCTTTTTGACCTTGTCAACGAGAAGCTGGCGCACGGCTCGATGATGATGTGGCGCACGATATTCGAGGGCGTGCTCAGGATCATCATTTTCGTCACCTATATGGCGCTCACCGCGAGGATGAAAGAGATCCACCGCACCTATATGTATCACGGCGCCGAGCATAAAACAATCTTCTGCTTTGAGCACGGCAAGGAGCTGACCGTTGCGAATATCCGTGAGGAGAAGCGCTTCCACCCCCGCTGCGGCACCAGCTTCATCTTTGTCACGATAATCATAAGCATTCTTGTTTCCTCGATAGTTGCGGCTCTGTTCCCGAAGCTCACCGAGACGAGAATGGTTTGGATAGCCGTCAAGCTGCTGATAATGCCGCTCATCATGGGCATCGGCTTTGAGTTCATCCAGCTTGCGGGCAAATATCCCAATAAATTCACCCGCGCCCTTTCCGCACCCGGCCTGCTCATGCAGCATATAACGACTGCCGAGCCTGACGACGCGATAATCGAGGTCGCCATTGAAGCCATGAAGGCGGCTCTGACCGGTAAGGTGCCCGAGAAGGAGCAGCCGGCTGAGGGCGGCGAAGCGGAGAGCGACGAATGACCGTCCGACAGCTTCTGAAAAAAGGAGCTTCCGTCATGGAAACGGGCGGGGTCGAGAATTCGGATTCCGAAGCGCTTTGGCTGCTTGAAGCCGTTCTCGGTTGCAGGCATGAGGATATCCTGCTCGGCGGCTCGGAGGCGGTCAGCCCCGATAAGGAGCGTGAATTCCTTGCGAAAGCCGACGAAAGGGCAGGCGGCAGACCGCTGCAATACATCATCGGCTCGTGGGATTTCAGAGGAAATGAATTCCTCGTCGGCGAGGGAGTGCTTATCCCGAGGCCGGAGACGGAGCTGCTCGTCGATTTCGCCGAATCCCGCATAAAGCGCGGCGAGAAGAAGGTAGTGATCGACCTATGCGCCGGCAGCGGCTGCGTAGGACTGAGCGTTGCGAAGCTCTTCCCCGATTGCAGGGTATATCTTATCGAGAAGAGCGAGGCGGCGTTCGCCTACCTCACCAAAAACAAACAAAAACTCGGCTGCAACAATGCCGAGCTTATCTGCGGAGATATTTTCGGCGGCTTTGACGCCTTCGATATCCCGCATGCAGATATGATTCTCTCAAATCCCCCATATATCGAGAGCGCCGATATCCCCGCGCTTCAGCGCGAAGTGCTCAGAGAGCCTGCTATGGCTCTTGACGGCGGCAGCGACGGCATGGATTTTTACCGCGCCATTGCCGAGAGCTGGCTGCCGCACAGCAAGGCCGCCGCAGTCGAATGCGGCGAGGGTCAGGCGAGCGGGATAACGGAGCTTTTCTCCGAGTGCTTTGCCGAGGTCGGCACTATCACGGATTTCGGAGGCGTTCAGAGGGCGGTCATCGGGGAGGAAAGGAAATAACATGATTTTTGATATTATCCGAAACGGCTTCAACCTTGAAGTGCTCGTTTCACTCATGGCGAGAGTTTTCGTTATCTTTTGCGTCATGCCGATACACGAATTCGCCCACGCCTTTGTCGCCTATAAGCTCGGCGACGATACGGCCCGCCTCAGCGGCAGGCTCACGCTGAATCCCCTTGCCCATGTCGATCTTGTCGGCGCGTTGATGATATTCCTTGTCGGCTTCGGCTACGCAAAGCCCGTGCCCGTGAATCCGAGGAACTTCAAAAACCCCAAGGGCGGTATGGCTGCCACGGCGCTTGCAGGCCCGATATCAAACCTGATAATGGCTTTTATCTTCCTGCTGCCCTACTGCGCCGTCGGGTCGCTCTACGACGGCAACAGCGAGCTTGTCTTTGCGATAGCGGCGTTCTTCTTCTATGCGGCGTCGGTCAATATCGGCCTTGCGGTCTTTAACCTCATCCCGATCCCTCCGCTCGACGGCTCCCGCATACTCAACCTCATAATCCCGTCAAAATATTACTTCAAGATAATGAAGTATGAGCGCTATATAATCCTCGGCGTTTTTGCCCTGCTCTTCTTCGGAGTGCTGGACGCGCCGCTCTCGGCGATAACGAGTGCATTAACAAAGCTCTTTATCAATTTAGCAAATTTACCGTTCAGTCTTATAAAATAACCCGGAGGTCTGGATTTGGAAAAAATACAGTATAAGCTCGAGGTCTTTGAGGGGCCTATGGATCTCCTGCTCCAGCTTATCAGTAAAAAGAAGCTGAGCATCAACGACGTGCCGATAATGGAGATAATCGAGCAGTATCTCGACTATGTCCGTCAAATGCAGAAGGAGGATCTGGAGGTATCCAGTGAATTCCTTGAGATGGCGGCGAGGCTGCTGTATATCAAGACGGTTTCGCTCCTGCCCGTCCATGAGGAGGCGGAGAAGCTCGTTGAGGAGCTTCGAGGTGAGCTGACCGAGTATCAGGATTGCAAGCGAGTCGCGAATCAGCTCCGCGAGCAAAGCTCGGGCTTCGATTATTACTCAAGGCCGCCCGAGGAATTCGAGGTGGATATGACTTACACCCGCGTTCACGAGCCGTTTGAGATATTCAAGGCGTATATAGCCGCCGTCGGCAAGGGCAAGCGCAGGCTGCCCCCGCCTATCGACGCTTTCAGGGGCATAGTCGCCCGCAAGATAGTCTCCGTCGCTTCAAGAGTCAGCTATATCATCGAGAGATTCAAGGGCGGCAACAGGCAGAAGTTTTCTTCATTTTTTGAAGGGTCGGAGTCCCGCTCCGAGATGGTCGCAACCTTCCTCGCCCTGCTTGCAATGGTCAAGGCAAAGAGAATAAGCGTTGACGGTCAGGGCGGCGACAGCGACGTTACGCTTCTCAAGGACAGAGGGGAGAGAATAGAAATTGACGAATGAACAGCTTCGTGCGGCGTGTGAAGCTATCGTGTTTTCCTCGGGCGAGCCGATAGAGGCTTCGAGGATAGCTCAGGCGCTCGAGGTCGATATCGACAGCGTCACCGGCGCACTTTGGGAGCTTCAGCGAATACTTGACGAGCGCAAGAGCGGCGTGTGCCTGCTCCGCCTCGGCAGCAAGTATCAGCTCTGCTCCCGCATAGAATACGCTCAGCAGGTGAGGAGCGTGCTCGATATCAAGAAGAATGCCCCGCTCTCGGCGGCGGCGCTCGAGGTGCTGGCGGTCGTGGCTTATAATCAGCCCGTCACCAAGGCCTATGTCGAGCAGATACGCGGGGTCGATTGCTCAGGCGTTATCTCCACGCTCTGTCAAAAGGGTCTGCTTGAGGAGAAGGGGAGGCTTGAGCTTCCCGGTCGGCCTCTGCTCTACGGCACTACGCCCGACTTCCTGCGGTGCTTCTGCCTCTCGTCGCTCGCCGACTTGCCCGAGCTGCCCGACAAGCCCGAGGTAACGGATATGAACGACGACGAGATAAATAACGAGCAGGGCGAGCAGATACGCAGCTTCTTCCAGTCGGAATAACGGATAAAGGAGGAGAAAGAGTGACGGCATTATACATAATTCTCGGCATCATAGCGTTCATCATCCTGCTGCTGAGCATCAAGGTGATGATAACGGTCCACTACGATGAGGAGCTGACCGTTTCGCTCAGCTGGCTTTTCCTTAAATTCGATCTCCTGCCGATGAAAGAGAAGCATCCCAAAAAGGAGAAAAAGAAAAAGGAAAAAGAGCCGGAGAAAACGGATGAAAAGATCCCCGAGCCTAAGAAAAAGAAGGACAATATGTTCGTCCGATTCTATCATAATCAGGGCGTTTCGGGCGTGGTGCAGCTCTTAAAGGACGCTGCGGCGGCGCTCGGTGGGATGTTCAGGCGTATCGGCAGAGCCTTCCTCTTTGAGGAGCTTTACGTTTCGCTCACCGTAGGCTCGGGCGACGCGGCGAACACCGCTGTGAAATACGGCAAGGTCTGCGCCGCAGCCTTCCCGTCAATGGGCTTCATCGTCAGCAACATGAGGGTGAAGAAATACAATATCGAGGTCACCCCGGATTTCGTCGGGGGCAGCAACTCGGCTCGGATGCACGTTAAGACGGCGGTGATACCGCTCAGGCTCATAAACGCAGTCATAGTCGTGGCATTCCAGCTTCTGTTTAAGGTCGTTTTCAAACTGCTTAAGCACGGCAAGGCAAAGACTGCCGACGTTGAAAAGCAGAAAAAATCAAATAATACATAATCAAGAAAGGCGGAAAACAAAATGAAAGAACAGTCAGCATCAGGCATCCTCGGCACTTCGATCGAGAAGATAAAGGATCTCGTGGACGTCAGCACCATCATCGGCGACCCCATCAAGATCAGTGAGACTCTCCAGATAATCCCCGTTTCCAAGGTCACCTACGGCTTTGCTTCGGGCGGCACCGATTTCCCCTCGAAGTCCAACGCCGAGCTTTTCGGCGGCGGCGGCGGAGCAGGCATCACCATCAGCCCCGTAGCTTTCCTCGTTGTCAATAACGGCAGCGTCAGCGTCAAATATATTGACGCGGCAGAGGGCTCGGTCGAGAGAGTTATAGGCATGGTGCCCGACCTTGTCGACAAGGCCTCCGACGTTATCGCAACCTTCAAGAATAAGGGTAAAGACCCCGTTGACGCCGCTATCGACAGCTATGTTAACGGCGAGGACAAGGCAGCCGAATAATAAAAACCGCTCCCGCCCGCATATATTGCAATAAATGCGATATATGGGGTTGAGATGTGTGAAAAAAGTGATTGCTTTGCTTTTGTCCTTTGCCATGCTTGTGTGCGCTTTCGGCGTTGACGCGTCGGCGCTCGGGGTTTCCGCCCGCAGCGCTGTGCTCATGTGCGCCAATAACGGCGAAGTGCTGTATTCCAAAAACAGCGGCGAGCGTATGCCAATGGCGAGCACCACCAAGATAATGACTTCGCTGCTTGCCATTGAGGCGGCCGTCCCCGATATGGAGATAAAGGTCACTCACGACATGGTCGCCGTCGAGGGCACCTCGATGGGGCTTCGGGAGGGCGACAGCGTGTCTATGCGCGAGCTTGTCTACGGAATGCTGCTGCAATCGGGCAACGACGCGGCGAATACCGTCGCCGTGGTGCTCGGCGGCAGCAACGAGGGCTTCGCCCGCATGATGAATGAGCGCGCCCGCGAGATAGGCATGAATGACACAAATTTCGTGACCGCCTCAGGGCTTGACAGCGGCGAGCATTACTCCACCGCCTACGATATGGCGCTGCTCGCCTGCGAAAGCATAAGCAACCCGGAATTCGCCGCCGTGTGCTCAAGCAAGACGGCAATGCTGACCTACGGCAATCCGCCGTATGCCCGCACGCTGCGAAATCACAACCGACTGCTCTGGAGCGACGACAGCGTTATTGGTATCAAGACCGGCTTCACCAAAAAAAGCGGCCGCTGCCTTGTCAGCGCCGCCGAGAGGGACGGCGTGGTGCTTGTCGCCGTGACGCTCAACGCTCCCGACGATTGGAACGACCACCTTGCTATGCTCGAATACGGCTTTGCAAGGTGCAAGACCGCTCCGCTCGAATTCCCGCAAAGCAATTTGAGCGTTAAGGTCTGCGGCGGCGTGAGGAGCAACGTGGCGGTGAGGGCGGTAGGCAAGGCATACTGCTTTGAGGGCGAGAAATGCAGCCTTGAGCTGCTGCTGCGCCCGTTTGAATACGCCCCGGTCAGCGAGGGCGAGGTGCTGGGTACGGCGGTGTTCCGCTGCGGTGATCGCAAGGTCGCCGAGCTGCCGCTTGCGGCGGCGGAGAGCGTTGCCGCGGCCGAGCCGGGCGGTGAGAAGCCCGACAGCGGCGGAGTGTTCAGCCGAATAATTAAGAAGATCAAAGATTTTTTCCATCGTTCAGAGGTGAACTAATTGCCCGATAATAAAATAAGGCTTCAGAAGTTTCTCTCCGAGGCGGGCGTCGCTTCAAGGCGCAAGGCCGAGGATATGATAAGGGCGGGCGCCGTCAAGGTGAACGGCAGAACCGCCGAGATAGGGGACAGCGTTGACCCCAAAAAAGATACCGTGACCGTCAAAGGTAAGCGTGTAAGGAAAGAGAGCAGCCTGCGATATATCCTGCTCAATAAGCCGAGAGGATATGTCACCACCACCGACGACGAGCTGGGCAGAAAATGCGTCACGCAGCTTGTCGCCGACGTCAAGGAACGTGTCTACCCCGTCGGCAGGCTCGACAGAGTCTCCGAGGGTGCGCTGCTGATGACCAATGACGGCGAATTCGCAAATCTCATGATGCATCCGTCCCACCATGTCTCCAAGACCTACCGTGTCACTGTCCGCCCGGGCATCACGGCGCAGCAGGTGGAGACTCTTGAGTGCGGCGTGGAGCTGGACGGCAGGCTTACTGCGCCCGCCGAGGTCCATGTCATATCAAAGGAGGAGGGCAGAGCGGTGCTCGAGATAATCCTCCGCGAGGGCCGCAACCGTCAGATACGCCGTATGTGCGAGGCTCTCGACCTTGAGGTCGCAAGGCTCAAGCGCACGGCGGTCGGCCCGATAAAGCTCGGTATGCTCCAGCCGGGGCAGTGGCGTGAACTGACGCCCGCCGAGGTGCAGACTCTCATCAAAATCGGAGGCGGCGCAAAATGATCAGCTTCCTGCCTCAGGAGAAGGACGGCTCCGTCGTATTCACCGCCTTTGACGGCGATGAAGCGCTCGGCAGCTGCGAATTCACGCTCAGCGGCTATAATATGACCTTTACCCGTATGGACTGCGGCGACGATATCATCACCGAGGGGCTTGCTCGCTCGGCAATGGGCTGCGCCGCAAACAGAGGCGGCTATATCGCAAAGATAAGCAGCAGTCTGTCCTCCCCGGCGTTTGAGCGCCTCGGCTTTGCCGGCGGCGATATCCTCAGCGTCGAGATACCGCAGGCGCTGACCTCCGGCTGCACCTGCCATCAAAAGAAAACGGAGATGTAAAAAATGATAAAGAGTATGACGGGCTACGGCAGAGCGCAGATGCCCGTTGACGGGATGAATATCACCGTCGAGATAAAAAGCGTTAACCACAGATATTTTGAATTCACCTCAAGGCTGCCGAGAAATTACGGCTTCCTTGACGAGAAGCTGAAGAATTTCTTCATGGGCAAGCTCGCAAGGGGCAAGATGGAGTGCTATGTGGCTATCGAGGCGCTTGAGGAGCCTGACACCGTCGTGTCGGTCAATCATCCGCTCGTCAAGAGCTACCTTGCCGCCTATAGAGAGCTTGCAGATACCTACGGCATTGAGAACGATATAAAGGTCTCCGATATTGCGAGAGTCAGCGACGTGTTTTCGCTCCGCAAAGAGGCTGCCGATGAGGATAGGATCTGGGCTGCCGTTTCGGTTGTCGCTCAGGCTGCCCTTGACGGCTTCGTCGCCATGAGGGAGCGTGAGGGCGAGCGCCTGCGCGCAGATGTGCTCTCAAGGCTCGATATCATCCTCGACAATGTCGCTTTCATCGAGGAGCGTTCGCCCGAGACGGTCAGAGAATATAATGAAAAGCTCCTTGCCCGTCTGCGTGAATTGCTTGCCGACACCCATATCGACGAGCAGCGCATCCTCACCGAGGCGGCGATATTCGCCGACAAGATAGCCGTCGCCGAGGAAACGGTCAGGCTCCGCAGCCACGTCTCGCAGTTCCGCTCGTTCCTTGACTCCGATGGGGCGGTCGGCAAGAAGATGGACTTCCTCGTTCAGGAGCTTAACCGCGAGGCAAACACCATAGGCTCAAAGGCTCAGGATGTCGAGATCGCCCGCAGGGTCGTCGCCGTCAAGGCGGAGATAGAGAAGATCCGCGAGCAGATACAGAATATAGAATAACGGAGGAATTACTATGAAGCTGATAAATATAGGCTTCGGCAATATGGTCAACGCCTCCCGAATGGTTGCGATAGTCAGCCCCGAATCCGCCCCGATAAAGCGAATCATCCAGGAGTGCAAGGAGAAGGGTACCCTGATCGACGCCACCCACGGCAGACGCACGAGAGCTGTCATAATCACCGACAGCGACCATGTGATCCTGACTTATCTTCAGAGCGAGACCGTCGCCAACAGGCTCAACGATGATTCGGACGATCTTGAGGATGAGGAGGATGAGGAATGAGCGACAGAGGAGTTTTGATAATTCTCTCAGGTCCCTCAGGCTCCGGCAAAGATACCGTGCTCAATAAGCTCGTTGACGGGCGCGACGACGTGTGCGTCTCCGTCTCGATGACCACACGCGCGATGCGCGACGGTGAGATCGACGGCAAGCATTACTATTTTGTCAACCGCGAATACTTCGAGAAGAAGATTGCCGAGGGCAAAATGCTTGAATACGCCGAATACGCGCATAATTATTACGGCACTCCGCGCGAGCCGGTCGAGGAGATGCTGCGTGCAGGCAAGTCCGTTATCCTCAAGATAGAGGTGCAGGGTGCCGAGAAGATACGCAAGATCTTCCCCGACGTCACCAGCATTTTTCTGCTCCCGCCGTCAATGCGGGTGCTTGAGGAGCGGCTCAGAGGCAGGGGCAGCGAGGATGAGGAAACGCTTCATCACCGCCTTGTCATTGCCCGTGAGGAGCTGCGGCGCGCATATGACTACGACTATGTGGTCATCAACGACACCGTCGAGAGCGCCGTCAAAGGTATTGAAACCGTTATTGAAGCGGAAAATAAAAAAACCGCAAGGAATAAAAATCTTATAAGTGAGGTAATAGACAATGTTTAATCCCGATCTTCAGGGCGTGCTCAAAAATCATCTCAGCCGCTATTCACTCGTCGTGGCTACCGCAAAAAGAGCCCGTGAGATAGCCGACGAAGCGGAGGAGAACAAGGAGATAATCACCGAGAAGCCCGTGAGCATGGCTCTCGAGCAGATACTCGACGGCGAATACACCATAGTCGAGCCTGAGGAGATCAGATACATCTGATCGTGTCCGAATCAAAGCAAAGGGGATGAAAGGTCAAATGAAATATGCAAAGGTCGCCGTGGAATCAGCGGCGTTCACCTTCGATAAAGCATTTGATTATATTGTTCCCCCGGAGCTTGAGACGGCTGCGCTCCCGGGCTGCCGAGTGACCGTCCCTTTCGGCAACGGCAACAGGCAGCGCATAGGCATAATTTTTGAATTGTGCGATTCTACCGAGAGCAAACGCCCCAAAAAAATCATTTCCGTGCTCGATTCCGAGCCTCTGCTCGACGGCGAAATGCTTTCGCTTGCCGAGTGGATAAAGGACAGGACCTTCTGCACCCTCTATGAGGCTGCGAAGGCCATGCTCCCGACCGGCATCAATCACCGCATGGTCAGCTCATACGCCCCGTCGGCGAATGCGGATGCGGGCAGGCTCGACGGGCTTGACTCCCGCGAGCTGGAGTTCCTCGAATATATCCGCAGGCGCGGCACCTTCGTCAAGGCGGAGAACGCCTTTAAGGCGCTCGGTATGAAGCGCGACGATTCCGTGCCCGAGGCGCTCGTCAAGCGAGGGCTGCTCATCACGGGCAGGGACGCCGTGCGTAACCTCGGCGACCTTAGCGTGCGTATGATGCGACTTGTGCCCGAGGCCTCCGAGATGAAGCTGACCAAGAAGCAGCGTGAGATGGCGGATGTGCTTGAGGATGTCGGCACTGCCAGTGTCAAGGAGCTTTGCTACTTCACGGGGCTGACCCCCGCCGTGGCGAATGCCCTTGTCCGCAACGGAGCGGCCGAATTCTATGACCGCGAGGTCATAACCTTGCCGGATTTCGTTTCCGCCGAGCCGCACCGTGATGTAATTGCCCTGACCGACGAGCAGCAGGCGGCGCACGATAAGCTGCTGTCGCTCGCAAATTCGGGCAAAGCTTCGGTCTCGCTCCTCTACGGCGTGACCGGCAGCGGCAAGACCTCGGTCTATATGAGCGTTATCGATGAGGTGGTCGATTCGGGCAGGACCGTCATAGTCATGGTGCCCGAGATAGGTCTCACGCCGCAGACCCTTTCGCTCTTTTGCAGGCGCTACGGCGGCAGAGTGGCGGTGTTTCACAGCGCCCTTTCCGTCAGGGAACGCCTCGACGAGTGGAAGCGGGTCAAAAGCGGCAAGGCCGATATAGTTATCGGCACCCGCAGCGCGGTTTTCGCTCCGCTCGAGAATATCGGTCTGATAATCGTCGATGAGGAGCAGGAGCACACCTATAAATCCGAGCAGACACCCAGATATGACGCGATTGACGTTGCAAAGTACAGGGCGGCATATAATAAATGCCTGCTGCTGCTTGCCTCCGCAACCCCGAGTGTCGAGAGCTACGCCGCCGCAAAGAGCGGCAAATACGAGCTATGCACTCTTACTAAGCGCTACGGCAGCGCAGTGCTGCCCGAGGTCATTACGGTCGATATGCGTTCCGCCGAGAAAGCTCCCGGCAGCCGCGCGATAAGCCGTGTGCTCTATGAAGCGCTGGAGGAGAATTTAAAAGAGGGCAGGCAGTCAATACTGCTCATCAACCGCAGAGGCTTCCACACCTTTGCGGCCTGCAATCACTGCGGCGCAGTCGTGAGCTGCCCGTATTGCAGCATTTCAATGACCTATCATTCGGCGAATAACCGCCTGATGTGCCATTACTGCGGTCACTCCGTGCCGTTCTCAAGCGTTTGCCCCGAGTGCGGCGAGGATGCGGTCAGGTATTCCGGCTTCGGCACCCAAAAGATCGAGAGCGAGCTTGCCGCTCTGCTCCCGCAGGCGAGGGTGGTCAGGATGGATACCGACTCCACCGCGGGCAAGAATTCGCACGAAAAGCTGCTCGACAGCTTCGCAAACGGCGAATACGACATAATGATAGGCACTCAGATGGTCGCAAAGGGGCTGAATTTCCCCAATGTCACGCTCGTTGGCGTGGTGTCGGTCGATCAGCAGCTCTATAACGACGATTTCCGCAGCCTTGAGAAGACCTTTTCGCTGCTCACCCAGGTCGTCGGCCGTTCAGGCCGCGGCGAGCTGAAAGGCAAGGCGATAATCCAGACGCTTACACCCGAGAATGAGGTCATACGACTTGCCGCAAGGCAGGATTACGACGCATTCTTTGACACCGAAATACGCCTGAGAAGGGCGCTCGTATATCCGCCGTACTGCGACCTTTGCGTGGTCGGCTTCGCCGGCACGGATGAGACGGTGGTCAAAACGGCGGCGAGGAATGCGCTTGAACTGCTCAAAAGACATCTTGCGGGCGAATTCAAGGGCGAGAAAACGATAATCCTCGGCCCGATGCCTGCGAGAGTTGCCAAAGTCAGCGGCAAATTCAGATACAGGCTCATAATTAAGTGCCGCAATACCGGCGGCATGAGGCGGCTGATATCGCGGCTGCTCATTGAGACGGGTGAGGATTCAAGATTCTCCAAAGTCACCGCTTATGCGGATATAAACCCCGATTCAACGGTATAATTTTCATATAAATTACGATATTTTGTTTAAAAAACTTAATTTTTCAGGGTTAACATATAATAAAACATTAGTATATCCGTTCGGATATACTCAAAGGCGGATGTAATATGGCAATCAGAAATATAGTCAAGGTCGGCGACCCGATACTTGCTAAAACTTCACGCAAAGTTGAAAAATTTGACGACCGCTTGGCGCAGCTTCTCGACGATATGAGGGAGACCATGTATCAGGCGAACGGAGTCGGGCTTGCTGCCGTGCAGGTGGGCATCTTAAGGCGCGCCATAGTCATTGACTGCGGCGACGGATATATCGAGCTGGTGAATCCCGAGATCATCAGCAGCGAGGGTGAGCAGTTTGAAGAGGAAGGCTGCCTCTCGCTCCCGGGTCAGGTCGGCGTTACCTGCCGCCCGATGACGGTCAGAGTCAAGGCACAGGACAGAAACGGCAAATGGTGCATTTATAAGGGTGAAGCCCTCAAGGCGCGCTGCTTCTGCCACGAGATAGACCACCTTGACGGTATCCTCTTCACCCAGAGAGTTTTCAATAAGGAGAATGTCTGATGAGAACGGTATTTATGGGCACCCCCGATTTTGCGGTGCCCTGCCTTCAGCGGCTTTTTGACTGCGGCTGCGAGGTCTGCGGAGTATTCACTCAACCCGATAAGCCCAAGGGCAGGCACGGCGTGCTCACCGCCCCGCCCGTCAAGGAGCTTGCTCTCAAAATGGGCGTTCCCGTTTTTCAGCCGACCAAGATGAGGGACGGCACGGCGCTCGAAATGCTTAAAAGCGTTCAGCCCGAGCTTGTTATCGTCGTCGCCTACGGCAAGATACTGCCGAAAGAGATCCTCGATTATCCCAAGTACGGCTGCATTAATATCCACGCCTCACTGCTGCCGAAGCTCAGGGGCGCGGCGCCCATTCAGTGGTCGGTCATAAACGGCTGCAAGGTGACGGGCGTTACCTCGATGCAGATGGATGAGGGGCTTGACACGGGCGATATGCTCATCAGCCGTGAGATTGAGATCGGCGAGAATGAGACCGCCGGCGAGCTGCACGACAGGCTCTCCGCCCTCGGAGCGGATGTGCTTGAGGAGACTCTGGAAGCCCTCAAAAAAGGCGAGCTGAAGCCCGTCAAGCAGAATGACGCAGAATTTACCTACGCTCCCATGCTTTCCAAGGAGCTGTCTCCCGTTGATTGGAGTCTCAGCGCCCGGGAAGTGCATAATAAGATAAGAGGTCTTTCTCCGTGGCCGTCGGCGACGGCGAAGCTCGGCGGCAAGACCGTGAAGCTCCTTCGCAGCGTGCTCACCGAGGAGCGCGGCACAAAGCCCGGCGAGATAGTCAGGGCCGACAAGCGCCTGCTCGTCGCCTGCGGAGACCTGCGCTGCATTGAGATACTTCAATTGCAGGCGGAGAACAAAAAAGCGATGCCCGCTGCCGATTACCTGCGGGGCAATCATGTGGAAACGGGCAGTCTGTTTGAATAAAACGGAAAGGGATAGATATGCCGTATTTTTACTTTGATTATTACTATTTGATACTTGTCGTCCCGGCGCTGCTGCTTGCCATTTGGGCGCAGGTGCAGGTCAAGACGACCTACAGGAAGTATTCGCGTGTGCCGAATTCCAGAGGGATGACCGGCGCATACGCCGCACAGGCGGTGCTGAATTTCTACGGGATAACCGATGTCCGAATTGAGCGGGTCAGCGGAAATCTGACCGACCACTATGACCCGAGGTCAAAGGTCATTCGCCTGTCGGACGGCGTTTATAACAGCAGCACCGTTGCCGCGATAGGCATAGCCTGCCACGAGGCGGGTCACGCCGCCCAGCACGCCGAGAATTACGCCCCCATCAAGATAAGGAACGCCATAATCCCCGTGTGCAATATCGGCTCGACGATAGGCATACCGCTTGCGCTGATAGGCTGGATATTCAGTTTCTCCATTCTTATCTATGTCGGCTTGGGGCTTTATGCCGCAGTATTCATCTTTCAGGTGGCGACGCTGCCCGTTGAGTTCAACGCCAGCCGCAGAGCCATCAAGGTCATTGACGAAACGCAGCTCCTGCGTGACGATGAGATAGGCGGGGCAAAGAAAGTGCTCGCCGCCGCGGCAATGACCTACGTCGCCTCGATGATGGTGTCTCTCGCAAACCTTCTCCGCCTCCTGCTGCGTTTTAGCAACAGGCGAGACTGATCCCGAAAGGATATATATAATGAAAAGCGCACGGCAGCTTGCTTTTGAAGCACTTCTTAAAATAAATAAGGACGGCGCATACTCAAACCTCGTCGTTGATGCCGCTCTCAAAGAGAATCCCGACCTCGACGAGCGCGACAAGGCGTTTATGTGCAACCTCGTCTACGGCACTCTCGACAGAATGATACTCATTGACTATAACCTCGGGCTGTATCTCAATCAGCCCGTCAGGAAGCTGAAGCCCGAGCTGCACACAGTGCTCAGGCTCGGTACATATCAGCTCCTGTTTATGGATAAAGTGCCGTCAAGGGCGGCGGTGAATGAGAGCGTCAATCTCGCCAAGGTCAACAAATCCGCCTTTGCGGCGTCGCTTGTGAATGCGGTGCTCCGCAGGGTGGCGGATAACGGGCTGCGCCTGCCCGAGTGCTCGGAGGACGACCCCGAGTACCTTGCAATCAAATATTCCTGCCCAGAGTGGCTTATCTCACTCTGGACCGAGGCTTACGGGCGTGAGAACGCCGTTGCCCTCGCGGAGAAAGCGCTTGAAGCGCCGCCGGTTGTCATCAGAGCAAATACAACCAAGATAACCGCCGACGAGCTTATTTGGAGGCTCGCCGAGGAGGGCGTAGTCTCTCAGCGCAGCGAAATTCTGCCCGATGCGCTTATAATCAGCAACACCGGCTCGGTCGACGAGCTTATAGCTTATAAAGATGGGCTTTTCCACGCCCAGGATATCGCTTCCCAGCTCTGCTGCGAGGCGCTCGACCCGCAAAAGGGCGAGACGGTCTTTGACCTCTGCTCCGCCCCCGGCGGCAAGGCGTTCACCATTGCGGAGAAAATGGGCGGCAGCGGCGCGGTACGCGCCTTCGATATCTATCAGTCGAGGGTCGAGCTTATAAAACACGGCGCCGAAAGGCTCGGTCTCGGCAATGTCTATACATATCTTTCAGACGCTTCGATATTCAACGAGAATTACGGCCTTGCGGACAGAGTCCTGTGCGACGTGCCGTGCTCGGGTCTCGGCATTATCCGCCGCAAGCCCGAGATACGCTTCAAAAAATATTCCGATATCGACTCATTGCCTGAGCTGCAATATCGCATAATCTGCAATGCGGTCAGATATCTCAAGGACGGCGGCAGGCTCGTCTACTCGACCTGCACGCTCAACCCCAAAGAAAATTCCGGCGTGTGCGACAGATTCCTGTCCGAGCACCCCGAATTCTCGGCGGTCAGGGTATTCCCGGATATGCCGAGATACGGCGAGGGCGATAAATATCTTACCCTCATGCCGCATATTCATTCCACCGACGGCTTCTTCATAGCGGTATTTCAAAAAGACGGAGGCAAAAAATGAGCAAGGATATCATGTCCATGACTTACGGCGAGCTTGCCGAGGTATTCTCCGGCAAGGGCTTGCCGGGCTTCAGGGCAAAGCAGGTCTATCAGTGGCTCCATTGCCGCCTTGCGGCGAGCTACGATGAGATGACCGACCTGCCCAAGGCTCTGCGGGAGCAGCTTGCCGAGGAGTATCCGCTGAATATCTGCACCGTGGCAAAAAAGCAGGTGTCGGCAGCGGACGGGACTGTGAAATTCCTTTACGCTCTCCATGACGGCGACTATATCGAGAGCGTCGTGATGAAATATAAATACGGCTACACGGTCTGCGTCTCTTCGCAGGTCGGCTGTAAGATGGGCTGCGCCTTCTGCGCCTCGACCCTCGGCGGCTTCAAGAGGAGCCTTACCGCGGGCGAGATACTCTCGCAGGTCTACACCGCTCAGCGTGAGCTGGGGGAGAGAGTGTCGCATATCGTGCTCATGGGCATGGGCGAGCCGCTCGATAATTTTGACAACGTCATGCGCTTCATCGAGCTTGTGACGGACGAAAAAGGTCTTAACCTTTCAATGCGTAATATATCGCTCTCCACCTGCGGCGTTGTGCCGAAGATCGAGGAGCTGATGAAAAAGAAGCTCCAGCTGACGCTTTCCATTTCGCTCCATGCGGCGGACAGCGGGCTGAGAAGCAAAATAATGCCTATCAATAAAAAATACGACGTCGACGAGCTGCTTGCCGTTTGCAGGCGATACGCCGCCGAAACGTCGAGGCGCATATCCTTTGAATATTCGATGCTTGCGGGGGTCAACGACTCCGATGAGTGCGCCCGCCTGCTGGCGTCGAAGCTGCGGGGGATGCTGTGCCATGTTAATCTGATACCGGTCAATGAGGTCGAGGAGAGCCCGTTTAAGCCGAGCTCGCCCGAGCGGATAGAGAGATTCACCGAGATTTTGGCGGGCAGCGGGATAACCGCTACCGTGCGCCGCAAGCTCGGCTCGGATATCGAGGCCTCATGCGGGCAATTGAGGCGCAAAATGAACAAAAAGGGGGATAAAAGCAAATGAGGATCGCAGCAAGGACGGACATAGGCCTTGTGAGGGAGAATAACCAGGATTCCTACACGGCCGGCGAGCTTTGCGAGGGCACAGCCTTTGCCGTCGTATGCGACGGTATGGGTGGCGCTGCGGAGGGAGCGCTGGCTAGCCGAAGCGCCGTCAAGGTGATACGGGAGAAGCTGTCCTCGGGCTTCAGCGAGGGGATGAGCGACATTGCGGTTAAAAGTCTGCTCATATCCGCCCTCGAGAACGCAAACAAGTATATTTACGAGCTTTCCCTGACAAAAGAGGAATATGAGGGAATGGGCACCACGGCTGTGGCGGCCATAGTCTCGGGGGGCTTCGTTTATATAGCCCACGTCGGCGACAGCAGGGCTTATATGACCTGCGGCGGCGGGATAACCCAGCTGACGAGGGATCACTCGGTCATCCAGCGAATGATCGAGAACGGCGAGATTACTCCTCAGGAGGCAAAGGATCACCCGAGCAGGCATATAATCACGCGAGCGCTCGGGGTCGACAGCGAGGTCAGGGTCGACTTCTGCCAGGAGCCGTTTGACGACGGCAGCCTGCTGATACTTTGCACCGACGGCCTGACAAACAGCGTCAAAGAGGACGATATTTTCAACCTGAGCGGTTCGGTTCGGTTTTATGATGCGGCGAACAGCCTTGTTGACTATGCCAACAAAATTGACGGCGCGGATAACGTAACGGTAGTCGCCGTCAGCAATTGAATCGAATCGTTGAATTGAAAGGAATGTTGATTTATGGATAATTACACGGGTAAAAGGATCGACGGCCGCTACGAGATACAGGAGGTCATAGGCGTCGGCGGCATGGCGGTCGTTTATAAAGCGTATGACAGCATTGACGACAGGATAGTCGCCATCAAAATACTCAAGGATGAATATCTCGCGAACGAGGAGTTCAGGCGCAGATTCAAAAATGAGTCAAAGGCCATCGCCGTGCTTTCGCATCCCAACATAGTCAAGGTGCTCAACGTCAACTACGGCGACAAGCTCCAATATATCGTCATGGAGTATGTCGAGGGCATCACCCTCAAGGAGTATATCGAGCAGCAGGGCAGGCTCGGCATCAAGGAGACGGTGCATTTCACCATGCAGATCCTCCGCGCTCTCCAGCACGCTCACGATAAAGGCATAGTCCACCGCGACATCAAGCCGCAGAATATAATGCTGCTCTCAAACGGCAACATCAAGGTGACGGATTTCGGCATCGCCCGCTTCAGCTACAGCGATACCAAGACCATGACCGACAGTGCCATAGGCTCCGTCCATTATATAAGCCCCGAGCAGGCGAGGGGAGACGCCACCGACGACAGAGCTGATATCTATTCCGTCGGCGTCGTTATGTATGAGATGCTTACGGGTCAGCTCCCGTTCCAGTCGGAGAATTCCGTCTCCGTCGCGCTCATGCAGCTCCAGAGCGACCCCAAGCGCCCCAGAGAGCTTAACAGCAGCATCCCCATCGGCCTTGAGCAGATAGTGATGCACGCTATGCAGAAGAATGCCAACGACAGATATCAGAGCGCCGCGGAGATGCTGCTCGATATCGAGGAATTCAAGAGAAACCCCGCAATTCGCTTTCAGCAGAATTATTTCGTCGATAATGACCCCACAAAGTATGTCGGCAGGAAGCAGGATCTCGCAAACGCCAAGATACCGCCCGCAGTCAACAGGACTTCGCAGCGCACCGAGCGGTTGACTCAGCCCGAGCCGTCAGTCCCCGACGATTATGATCAGGATAATTCCGCGGGCAATTCCCGCACGAAGCTGATAGTTATCGGCACGGCGATAGGTCTTGCCGTTGTGGCGCTTATAGTGTTTGCTTCTCTCTTCTTCTTCACGGATGTATTCAAGGGCGACACGCTCACCGTGCCTCAGCTTACCGGCCTCAATGTTAACGAGGTCGTTGACAACGCAAAGTATAAGGACTTCAAGATAACCGTCGAGAAGGTCGCCAACAGCTCCTACAGCGACGGCATTATATGCAATCAGCGCCCCACCTCGGGCACCAAGGTCACGCCCGACAAGAACGAGATAACGATCTCTGTCGCCACGACTTATGAGAAAAAGGTCGTCAACGATGTTTACGGCATGATGTATGAGCAGGCGAGGAAGATGCTTGAGAGCCAGGGCTTCGTCGTGGATGGTCAGCCCATCGTCAGCATGTCCGAGGCGTTCGGCACCGTTATCAGGACCGACCCCGAGAGGAACACCGAGGCTGAGAGCGGCTCAAAGATAATAATTTATTACGCCAGCGACAAGGATCTGATACCCGTTCCCCCCGTTGTCGGCATGGATCTTGAGATGGCGAAGGCTCTTATCGAATCCGCAAATCTCGTGGTCGATGAAAATGTCAAGAGCGAGAACAGCGACAAGCCCGCAGGTCAGGTCATAGACCAGTCGCCCGCGAATTCCGAAAAGGTCATATCCGGCAGCAAGGTCACCCTGACCGTCAGCAACGGCGTGCCCGCGATTTCTAGCGCATCGTTCAGCATAGTCCTGCCCTCCACAGGCACAAGGGGAACATTCGAGATATTCGTCAGCAACGAATCCTATGTCAATAAGACCCTGCTGCTCGACGGTAGCTCTTATGAGGTCAAGATAGAAGGCAGCGGCAACGACGCCCCCGTCAAGATTTATATTGATAATAAGGAATATTACTCCTGCAGAGTCGACTTCACCAAGAACCCAGCGGTCGTCAGCGGCGGAGCTTATTCAAACAGCAATTCCGTGCTGAGCAAAAAGCCGATCCCCGATGTCAGAGGTCTGCCTCTCGAGCAGGCGAAGCAGCGGCTGAACGCCGAGGGCTTCAACAATATCAAGATAGAGGGCGTTACGGTCTACACCGACGCTGAGAACGGCATGGTCAAGAATCAGTCGCCCTCGCCCGCCTCCACGGGCATTTTCGGCACTGCGTCCACCTATTTCACCGACACCGAGATAATCCTCACCGTCGGTCAGAAGGACGGAGTCTGATAAATGGAGAAACTCGAAGGCATAATTCTTAAAGGTATCGGCGGCTTCTATTATGTAGAGGCCGCCGGTGAAGTGTATGAATGCAAGGCGAGAGGGCTTTTTCGCAAGACGGGGATAAAGCCGCTTGCGGGCGACAGGGTCGAGATAAGCGTCAACGACAGGGCGGAGAATACCATTGAGCAGATACACGAGCGCTCGGGTGAATTCGTCCGTCCGCCGGTCGCCAATGTCGACAGGCTCTTTATCGTCGCCTCGGTCTGCGAGCCGAAGCCCGTGCTGCTTGTCATAGACAGGCTCACGGCTATCGCGGTGAATAAGGGCGTTGAGCCGATCGTGCTCTTCACGAAATGCGATCTCGGCTCGGCTGAGGAATACGTTGAGATATACCGCAAGGCGGGCATACTGAGCTTTGCCGTCTGCGCCGAAACGGGCGAGGGCGTCGAGCGGGTGCGCCGTGAGCTGAGCGGTCATATAAGCGCCTTTTGCGGTAACACGGGCGTAGGTAAATCGACACTGCTAAATGCCGTTGACCCGTCGCTTTCGCTCAAGACGGGCGAGATAAGCGACAAGCTCGGCAGGGGCAGGCACACCACCCGCCAAAGCGAGCTTTTTAAGGTCGAGGGCGGCTATGTGGCGGATACCCCCGGCTTCTCATCATTTGACCTTGAGGAGACGGAGCTGATCACAAAGGACGATCTGCCCTTTGCGTTCCCCGAATTTGAGCCGTATATCGGCAAATGCAAATTCTCCACCTGCTTGCACGTCAAGGATAAGGGCTGCGGCATCATCGAGGCGGTCGAGCGGGGCGATATCCCGAAGAGCCGCCACGAGAGCTACTGCGCCATGATGGAGCAGGCGAAAAATATCAAGGACTGGGAGCTGCGTAAGCGTAACGAAAATGCAAGAAGCTGATTATACTGTATTGAGCAATGCTCAAGTCAGTGTAACGGCGGTGATAAAATGAGAATATGTGACAGGCGGGGCGCCGTTTGCATCGCTTTTGCGGCGGGCATGATAGTCGCCGCGATCTTTCCCTGCACGGCTGCGATATTCATAATCGCCGGCGTGATAGTGCTGGCGGGCTTGGGCCTTTGCAGATATTGACAAAGGGGGAGATACGGTGAAGGTCGTTGTATTGAACAGCCCGAAGGTGCTCAGCGGTATTCTCAAACTGATTTTCGGTATTAAATAAGCGAAAGGTGAGGTCGTAGATGAAAATACTCGTCGTTGACGGTCAGGGCGGCAAGCTCGGCAGGCAGCTCGTGGAGCGGCTGATACCTGCGTGCCCCGAGGCGGAGATAACCGCCGTGGGCACCAACAGCACCGCTTGCGAAGCGATGCTCAAGGGCGGGGCTTCAAGAGCTGCGACGGGCGAGAATGCCTTGATAGTCGCCTGCAGGCGGGCGGATGTGATAGTCGGCCCCGTCGGCATTGTTATTGCGGACGCACTGCTCGGCGAGATATCGCCGTCCATGGCCAAGGCTGTGGCTCAGAGCAGCGCCGTCAGGGTGCTGCTGCCCGTCAATAAATGCGATAACCTGATAGTCGGCACGGGCGGCTTCACCGTCAGCGAGCTGATAGATCAAGCCGTTGAGACCGTCAAAAACATCGGAACGGGATGTTGACAAACGGCTGAAGGTGTTATATAATATTTGGGTCGCATGAAGCGGCGGTAACGGCCGAAGCCGTAATTTCCAACAGAACATAAAAGACCATGAAGGCATCCGTCTCCGAGCAGGGGACAGATGCCTTATATTTTTGCCTAAAGGAGCAGTTATGAAAAAGACCGTTAAAAATCTCACCCTTTCCGCAATGTTTCTCGCCCTTTGCATGATATTGCCCTTTATAACCGGCGGCGTGCCGCAGATAGGCAACGCCATATCGCCCATGCATATCCCCGTGCTCATCTGCGGCTTTGTCTGCGGCTGGCAATACGGCGCGGCAGTCGGCTTTATCGCTCCGCTGATGCGCAGCCTGCTTTTCTCAATGCCACCGATGTATCCTATTGCGGTCTCAATGGCGTTTGAGCTTGCGGCTTATGGTCTGCTCTGCGGCCTGCTTTATAAAGCGTTCCCGAAGAAGAATGTTTATATCTACCCCGCGCTCATAATCTCCATGCTCGGCGGCAGAGCGGTATGGGGAATAGCCCGCTTCATAATGGCGGGGCTCGGAGGCTCGGAATTCAGCATGGCGATGTTCGTCGCAGGGGCGTTTACCCAAGCGGTGCCCGCGATAATCTGCCATATCCTGCTCGTCCCGCCCGTCGTAATGGCGTTCAAAAAGACAAAACTGATGTGATATAAAATCAAGGCTGCACGGTTCATCGCCGTGCAGCCTTTTTGTATAGCTTATTTTATTCAGAGACGATTTCTTTGACGCCTGCGGCGAGGCCCGCAAGGCCCTGGAGATTGCTGGGGATGATGAGCTTCGTTGCTTTGCCGTCCGCGGCCGCTTCAAATGCCTCAAGGCTCTTGATGGTCAGGTAGCCGTCGCCGGGCGCTGCGGAGTTGATAAGCTCGATAGCCTTCGCCCTTGCCTGCTCGACCTTGATGATGGCTTCGGCTTCACCCTCCGCCTCTCTGATCTTGGCCTCCTTTATCGCCTCTGCGGCGAGGATGGCGCTCTGCTTATCCGCCTCTGCGGCAAGGATCTTGCTCTCCTTTTGACCTTCTGCAACAAGGATCTTACTTGCTTTTTCGCCCTCTGCGGTGAGTATCGCTTCGCGGCGCTGACGCTCCGCCTTCATCTGCTTCTCCATCGCGTCCTGAATCTCTCTGGGCGGCAGGATGTTTTTAAGCTCAACTCTGTTGACCTTGATGCCCCACGGGTCGGTCGCTTCGTCGAGCACGCCTCTGATCTTGGCGTTGATGACGTCGCGTGAGGTGAGGGTGTGGTCAAGCTCCATTTCGCCGATGATGTTTCTGAGCGTGGTCGCCGTCAGATTCTCGATAGCGGCGAGCGGGCGCTCAACGCCGTATGCAAAGAGCTTCGGGTCGGTTATCTGGAAGAAAACGACCGTGTCTATCTGCATGGTGACGTTATCCTTGGTGATAACGGGCTGGGGCGGGAAATCGACTATCTGCTCCTTGAGCGAGACTTGCTTTGCAATGCGCTCAATGAAGGGGATCTTAACATGTATGCCCGTCTGCCAAGTGGCGCTGTATGCGCCGAGGCGCTCGATGACATACGCCTTTGACTGCGGGACTATCTTGACGTTCATCACAACTATTGCAATGAGAAAAACTGCAAGGAATATCAGAATGATGCCTACTATCAGATCCATTGTTTTGCCTCCTCAAAATTAATCAGTTCTGCGCCTTGACTATGAGCTTCACGCCCTCAATGCGCTCCACGGTGACAAGCTCGCCTTTGCGGAAATTCGCTCCGTCCGACGAGCGGGCGGTCCAGCTTATACCGTTGACCTCGACCCTGCCCTTGCCGGCTATGTTGTCGATATCCTCGGTCACCATTGCTGTCTCGCCAATGCAGCGGTCGGCGTTGGTGGGCTGTGTTTTTTGCCTCGTTATCTTCCTCACGAGGGGTCTCGTCGCCGCAAGAGTGACTGCCGATACAACCACAAACAGCACCCATTGCAGCCATAGCGCAGCTCCGCATATCCTCGCTATCAGCGCCGCCGCGGCGCCTATTGCAAACCAGATCGTCACGAGCTGGACTGTGGCGGCCTCCACGATGAGAAGAACAACGAGCAGGACTATCCAGAAAATGAGCATAAACAGATCCATATCCTGTAACCTCCTCCTCTCTGTGCTCACTATAATTGTATCATGTTATAAAATAAAAAACAAGGGAATTTGCCGATTTTACAGTTCATACACAATTGCGAGCACGTTTTCCCAGCTCAGCCGCTCGGCGCTGACAAGGTTTTGTATCTGGCTTAGCGCCTCTATGCACTTTGTGCGGAATTCCTCACGCCTGCCGTGACGCAGTAGGTCGGGCAGCGCCGTTATGCTTTGCTCGACCTCGTTCATTGCGTCGTGCATGACCAGAGCGTGCAGCATTTTTGAGGCGTCATTCCAAACGGCAATGGTTTTCTCCGTCTCCTCGGCGAGGACTTCATCATCGCAGCTCTCGGAGATATCGAGCAGCCCCTCGAGCGAGGAGGAGAGCGCCGCCATTTCATTTTTGAATATAATGCCCGACCACACGGCTATGCCTATCGCCGTTATCAGCATTGCAACGGCTATTGCGAGCTTTTTCAATTCTCATCGCCCTTTCTGACTATATAGGTCTTGCCGTGCGGAGTGACGGTCATTATCAGCACCTCGCTTATCTCCATCCCCGCCGAGCTGACGGCGCTCTTTATCTTGCTGCGCTCAATGCCCGATTGCTCCACGGCGTCCTCAATCACCGTGCCGTCGCAGATAACGGCGAACGGCATCCCCTCGTCCTGCGGCCTCAGGTTAAGGTCGCCGGCGGTGGCGTTCATATTTTCGGGCTTCAGCAGCACGCTTATCTGCCCGTTTGTCTCAAATATCGCATAGGATACCTGCGAAATCTCAAACACGTCCTTTTGCCGCAGCGCGCCCATCAGGTCGTTGACGCTCATTCGCATTTTTTTGAGCGCTTTGATGTCGATAACTCCGTCGCGGATGACGATTATCGGGTGCCCCTGCATGAACGCACGGAATTTATAGCTCTTGAGGCTCACTGCCGAGGTGATGACCTCATACGCCACGAGCACGAAGAGAGCGCTTATCGAGTTTAATATCGGTATCGTGTTATCCTGCATCGGTATGGAGGCTATCTCCGACACCAGCATCGTCACGACGAATTCGGCTGGCTGCAATTCGCCTATCTGACGCTTGCCCATCACCCTGATGAGAAAAATTACAACGGCGTAGAGCACCGTTGCCCTGACTAATGTGACCGCCAAGCCTGTCGCCCCTTTCGGAATTATATAAGTATATTTTTGACATTGCTGCGCCTTATATTACATTAATTTTCTTGACGGGCAGGGCTTTTCAGTATATAATTACAGTATTAAGAGGTGACTGCAATGAAGTATTATCTCGGCATGGATATCGGCGGCACGAAATGCGCCGTTGTCCTCGGCGAAAAAGGCTCGTCCTCCGTCAAGGATAAAATACGCTTTGATACCCGCAGCGAGCGCGGCTGGCGCACCGTCGTCGGCGAGCTTATCTCCTCGGCGTATGAGCTGCTCGGGCGAAACGGGATATCCTGCGAGGATGTCATTGCCTGCGGCGTCAGCTGCGGAGGCCCTCTGAACAGCGAGACGGGAGTTATAATGTGCCCGCCGAATCTGCCTGATTGGGATAATGTGCCTCTGGCACAGATGATAACCGATGAATTCGGTTTTCCCTGCAAGGTGCGTAACGACGCTGACGCCTGTGCGCTCGCCGAGTGGCAGTTTGGGGCGGGCAGAGGATGCAGAAATATGATATTCCTCACCTTCGGCACCGGCATGGGTGCGGGCCTGATCCTCGACGGCAGGCTCTACAGCGGCACGCTCGGCATGGCGGGCGAGGTGGGGCATATGCGTATCGACGCGGACGGCCCCGTCGGCTACGGCAAAGCCGGCTCCTTTGAGGGCTATTGCTCGGGCGCGGGCATAGCCTCGACCACCCGCAAGATGCTGCCGCTTTATAACGGAGAGACCGTCCTCACCCCCGACGATGTCTCCGCCAAGGCGGTCGCTCAGGCGGCTACGGGCGGCGACAGGCTTGCTCAGGCGATATATCGCCGCTGCGGCGAGAAGCTGGGGCTGGGGCTCTCGATACTCATTGATATATTGAACCCCGAGCGGATAGTGATAGGCAGCATTTTTGCCCGCTCAAGCCATCTGCTCGTTGACAGCATGAACGAAACGATAAAGAAAGAGGCGCTGCCTGCTTCAGCGGCCTGCTGCACGGTGGTGCCCGCAATGCTCGGCGACGAGATAGGCGATTATGCGGCGCTCGGCGTTGCAAAGGACTATGCGGAGGGCAAAAATGACTGACAGGATATTTGAAGAGCTTTTTGAGCGATACCCCCGCCTTGAGGCGTGCAGGGGCGATATATATAAAGCCTTTGAGCTTATGAGCGATTGCTATGATAACGGCGGCAAGCTGCTCTGCTGCGGCAACGGCGGCAGCGCTGCCGACTGCGACCATCTTGTGGGCGAGCTGATGAAAGGCTTCCTTAAAAAAAGGCCGTTTTCGCCGGAAGAAAAGGAGCGCTTCGGTGACAGTGAGATGGCGGAAAATCTGCAAAAGGGTCTGCCCGCAATTTCACTCTGCGCCCATTCGGCTCTTATGACGGCGTTTGAGAATGACGCGGTGCCCGCCCTCGTCTTTGCCCAGCAGGTGTGCGCCTATGCGGCAAAAAATGATTTGCTCATAGCGTTCACCACCTCCGGTGACTCCGCAAACGTGGTCTATGCCCTCAAAGCGGCAAAGGCTGCGGGGGTTGGGAGCGTGGCCGTCACCGGCGAGCGTGAGAGCGAGTCGAGCCGCCTTGCCGACGTGTGCATCCGCCTGCCGGAGACCGAGACATTTAAGGTGCAGGAGCTTACATTGCCCGTTTATCATTGCCTTGCGGCGATGATTGAAGATAAATATTTTGAAATATAAGGAGAAAATTTTATGACCATCCCCAGAAGCGAGCATCCCGATCCTCAATTCCAAAGAAAAGATTGGCTCAATCTCAACGGAGAGTGGGATTTTGAATTCGATTTCGGCAACAGCGGCCTGAGGGCAGGTGTGCTTGAAAAGGACGAATGGAGCAGGAAGATAAACGTCCCGTTCTGCCCCGAGAGCAAGCTCTCCGGCATTGAATACACCGATTTTATCGCCGCCGTGTGGTACAGAAAAAGTGTGACCGTGACCGAGGCTCAGCTTGAGGGCAGGGTGCTCATCCACTTCGGCGCAGTCGATTACGAGACCTACCTCTATGTCAACGGCGAGGAGGCGGGCTACCACAAGGGCGGCTACACCTCGTTCACCTTTGATATCACCGAATTCCTGACTGCGGGCGAGAATGTCATTGCCGTCAACGCAAGGGATGACGTCAGAGATCCGCTCGTTCCCAGAGGCAAGCAGAGCGAGCTTTACAATTCCCACGGCTGCGATTACACGAGGACTACCGGTATTTGGCAGACCGTTTGGCTTGAATTCGTACCGAAAGCGTATGTCAAGAGCTTCAAGCTCTTCCCCGATACGGTCAATGCGACGCTCGGCGTTTCCGCCGTTGTCGAGGGTGAGGGCGCGTTCAAAGCGGAGGCGTTCTACGACGGCAGACTTGTCGGCAGCTTTGAAAAGACGGCTGCGGGCTTTGTCAGCGGCGATATCAAGCTCAGCGAGACCCATCTTTGGGAGGTCGGCTGCGGCAGACTTTATGATCTTAAAATTACCTTCGGCGGCGACGAGATAAGCAGCTATTTCGGCCTGAGAGATATCCGCATCGACGGCTATAAGGTGCTCATCAACGGCAAGTCCGTGTTCCAGCGCCTTGTGCTCGATCAGGGCTTCTACGCCGACGGTATTTACACCGCACCGAGCGATGAAGCGCTCGAAAAGGATATAAGACTTTCGCTTGCGGTCGGCTTCAACGGCGCAAGGCTGCATCAGAAGGTCTTTGAGCCGAGATTCCTCTATCATTGCGACCGCCTCGGCTATATCGTGTGGGGCGAATTCGGCAACTGGGGTCTCGATTACTCAAGGGACGGCGCTCTCGAAGCAATGCTGCCCCAGTGGTGCGAGAGCGTTGCGAGGGATTTCAATCACCCCGCCATCGTCGGCTGGTGCCCGTTTAACGAGACTTGGGACAGAGACGGCAGGAAGCAGAATGACGAGCTGCTCAGGATAATCTACCGCGTCACAAAGCAGCTTGACGAGACCAGACCCTGCATCGACACGAGCGGCAACTTCCACGTCGAGACCGATATATTCGATGTCCATGACTATGAGCAGAAGGTCGAGATATTCAAGGGCAACTATGACCGCCTGATGACCGAGGGCGTGCTCTTCGAGCGCTTCCCCGACAGGCAGGAGTATGACGGTAAAAAGCCCGCGTTCGTCAGCGAATACGGCGGTATCCAGTGGTCGCTCGGCAGCAGGGGAGACGCATGGGGCTACGGCAACGCCCCCAAGAGCGAGCAGGAGTTCATCGACCGCTACAAGGGCCTCACCGACGCACTGCTTGACAATGAGCGTATGTTCGGCTTCTGCTACACTCAGCTCTATGATATCGAGCAGGAGCAGAACGGCCTTTACTACTACGACCGCTCCCCGAAGTTCGACCCCGAGCTGTTCAGAAGGATAAATTCACGCAAGGCTGCAATTGAAGACTGATTTTAAGGCTGCGGGCAAAGGACGGACTCAGATAAAGATAAGCCGCCCTGTAAAAAGTCTTTTGCCCTGTGACTTCGTTAAAAATGCTCGCAATATATCTCCATTATTCCTGCGCTTTTTGCCTTGCCACAGAACAAAATCCAATTTTACAGGGTGCATAGCAGTTTTGAGTGAGATATTTTTCGTTCAGACAAAATAACAAAATCTCGGCAATACTTTGTGTATTACCGAGATTTTTTATGAAGTATGGGCGGAAAATAGCCTCTCAAAACCGACTTATCTTTATCTGAGTCCGCCCAACCGCAGCCTTTTTATGTCTGCCGTGCCGAAGCTGCATATAATATATAATGGTATAAATTACAGCGGGGGTGCGGTTTTGAGATACAGGCGGCTATATTACGGGAGAAAGACCGTTATTTTCAGGGCGGTGTGCTTGGCGCTGGCGCTGCTCATCGCTGTTTTGCTTGCTGATGCGCAATTACGCCCGGCGGTGACGGAGCTTGCGGCACTTGAAGCCCATAGGCTTGCGACCGAGAGGATAAATGCCGCCGTTGTGAGCGTGCTGTCACAGGGCGCACCCGAGTATTCGGAGCTTGTTAAGGTCAGCTACGGCGCAGATAACTCGATAACGGGCGTGAGCACCGATGCGGTGAAGCTGAATCTCTTTAAGGCGAGGGTGACCGAGGCTATAGACGCCGCCTTTGAGGATAAGGAGCGCACCGAGGTCAGAGTGCCGCTCGGCACGGCCACGGGCGTGTCGCTTTTCTCAGGGATAGGCCCTCAAATCAAGGTCAAGGTCGGCTGCTCGGCTTCTACTGCGTCGGATTTTGAGAATGTCTTTGCCTCAGCGGGAGTCAATCAGACCCAGCACAGCGTGATGCTCAACATCGAAACGACAGTCGTGCTTTCGCTTGCGGGCAGGCGGATGACCGAGCAGGTGCAGACCTCGCTCTGCATCGCCCAGACCGTCATAGTCGGCAGCGTGCCGAATGTCTCCGTGACCAAATAAAACCGTTGATTTTGCGGCGCGGAGTTGATATAATATTACCGTAACAAAACCAAAGGAAGTAACGCTTATGCAGTTTGAGTCGGCAAAGCGCAGAGCCGAGGAGCTCAGAGCGCAGTTAAACTATCACAGCCACAAATATTATGTCGAGGACGACCCCGAGATAGAGGACAGCGAATATGATATGCTCCAGCGTGAGCTTGCCTCGATTGAGAAGGAGTACCCGGAGCTTATCACGCCAGATTCGCCCACTCAGCGAGTCGGCGGCAGCGCCGAGGGAATGTTTGAGCCGGTCACTCACACCGTGCCGCTCGAGAGCCTCCAGGATGCGTTCAGCCTCGGTGAGGTCGAAGCATTCATCACGAGGGTCAGGGAGCAGTTCCCGCAGGCGGAGTTCGTTGTCGAGCCGAAGATAGACGGCCTTTCCGTTGCACTCGAATATGAGAACGGCGTGCTTGTGCGCGGCTCCACCAGGGGCGACGGCGTGACCGGCGAGAATGTCACGGCAAATCTCAGGACTGTCAATTCCATCCCTCTTCGCCTTAAAAAGGACGTCACAATCGAGGTCAGGGGCGAGGTGTATATGCCGAAGAAGGTCTTTGCCGCCCTTGTCGGCGAGCAGGAGCAAAACGGCGAGAAGCCCTTCAAAAATCCCCGCAATGCCGCGGCAGGCTCGCTCAGGCAAAAGAATCCCGCCGTCACCGCCTCGAGAAGCCTTGATATATTCGTTTTCAACGTCCAGCGCTACGGCGGCGATGAGCTGACGGGGCATAAGCAGTCCATTGATTTTCTCAAGGAATTGGGCTTTAAGACCATTCCGTTCTATAATAAATTCACCACCGTCGAGCAGATCGAGGCGGAGCTTAACCGAATAGGCGAGATCAGAAGCTCGCTGCCCTATGACATCGACGGGGCGGTCATCAAGACCGATTCCTTCGCCATGCGCGCCGAGATAGGCAGCACAGCCAAATTCCCCCGCTGGGCGCTTGCGTTCAAGTATCCGCCGGAGGAGAAGGAGACAAGGGTGGTCGATATCGAGGTCGCCGTCGGCAGAACGGGCGTGCTGACCCCGACCGCCGTGTTTGAGCCGGTGCTCGTTTCAGGCTCGACCGTCTCGAGAGCAACGCTCCATAATCAGGATTTCATCAACGAAAAGGATATCCGGATCGGCGACAGAGTTGTTATCCGCAAGGCGGGCGATATAATTCCGGAGGTCGTCAAGGTCGTTTCGCACGACGAGGGCTCGGAGAGATTCACCCTGCCCGAGGTCTGCCCCTCATGCGGTGCTCCCGTTATCCGTGAGGAGGGCGAGGCGGCGGTCAGATGCGTCAATCCCGAGTGCCCGGCGCAGCTTCTGCGTAACCTCATCCATTTCTGCTCTCGTGACGCAATGGATATCGAGGGTATGGGCGACGCCGTGCTTGAGAAGCTCGTTTCTTGCGGGCTGCTGACCAAGGCGAGCGATATTTATACGCTCAAAAAAGAGGATTTTATGACCCTTGAGGGCTTCAAGGATAAATCCTCCGAGAATTTGATAAACGCTATAGAGAATTCCAAGAAAAACGACCTCTCGAAGCTCGTTTTCGCCCTCGGGATACGTCACGTCGGCCAAAAGGCGGGCAAGCTGCTTGCCGATCACTTCGGCACGATGCAGGCGATAATGCAGGCGGATGTCGAGGCTCTGTGCGGCATCGACGGCTTCGGCGGCATAATGGCGCAGAGCGTTGCGGATTTCTTTGCCCTCGGCCAGTCGAGGAGCGAGATTGAGGCGCTGGCGGCGCTCGGCGTGAATATGAATTCTCTCAGAGAAAAAATAGACAACCGTTTCGAGGGCAAGACCTTTGTGCTAACGGGCACTCTGCCAACCTATTCCCGCAATGAGGCAGGCGAGATAATCGAGAAATTCGGCGGCAAAACGGCGTCCTCGGTGTCAAAGAAAACGGATTATGTGCTTGCGGGCGAGAGCGCCGGCAGCAAATTGACCAAGGCGCAGTCGCTCGGGGTTACGATAATAACCGAAGAGCAGTTCAATGAAATGATAAAATAAAAGGAGGAGATTTCTATGGTATGCAAAAACTGCGGTAAGGAAGTCAAGGAGGGCACAAAATTCTGCACTGACTGCGGCGCACCTGTTCAGCCGGAGCCGCAGGCAACATACAGCCGACCGAATTATCAGCAGCCCCCGCAGCAGCAGTATCAGCAGTACGATCAGTCGTATCAGCATTATAATCCGTATAATCAGCCCGGTCAGGTTGATAATTCCGCACCCGTGACGAGTGTCGGCAAATATATCCTTTGGCTCATTCTCAGCACCATACCCACGGCGGGGTTTATAATTATGATAGTCTTTGCCCTTGACAAGACTGATAAAAACAGGGCTAATTTCGGCAAGGCGATGCTGATAACACAGGTCTGCGGCATTGCTGTCGGCATAATAACATTGATAGTCCTGGCTGTCCTGGGCTTCTCCGTCAGCGACGAAATAGCCGGTGAATTCGCTAATGATCTCACGCTGATGATGTGATAAATGAAAAAATGCGGTTTTGCCGAGAAATAAGAAGCTGAAAGTGATGCCTGCACATCTCAGAAATAATGCTGCGCAGGAAGAAAACAGGCTGTGGCATGGGTTCCCCGGGGAGTATTCGATTCGGTTTAACCGTCAACGGCTCGTCGGCGATCACATTGCGTATTTTTACTGTGCAAGGGCAAAACTCGTTATTGAGCCTGAAGGCTCTCAGCATTATGAGGAAGCGGCGATGGATGCCGTCACGAAGCGACCGAGGGTCGGCGGCTGTGCTAAAGCGGAAGGGATAAACCATGATAAGAAGCAAAAATGCCGATATTACCATTGAGCCGCTGAAGCTCGAGGAATACGGAAGATGCCAAAACATTTGGAATATGAAAACCCAGCCGCTTACGGAGACGTGGCGAAGCGAGATAGCGTCCGGCAACCGTCTTGTATTCATCTATAAGATAAACGGCGAATTTATCGGTGAGGGCGCCCTTGTCTTGGAGGCCGACGACCCCGATTACACTATCCCCGGCAGGAGAGTTTATATCTCAAGGATGATAGTTAAAAAGGAGTACCGTAATCGCGGCATAGGCAGCGCAATGCTTGCTTTTCTCATTGAGAAGGCAAAAGAAATGGGCTTTGCGGAAGCCGCCATCGGTGTTGATAAAGACAACGCCAACGCTCTTCATCTTTATCGCAAATTCGGCTTCACCGAGGTGCTGTTTGACGGTGCGGATGAGTACGGAGAATTTTATAAGCTGCTGAAAAGGATTTGACGTCAGCCTCCAAACAGTATAATATCCACAAATTTCATTGTGCCGCTGCAACAAAATAAAAGCGTTTTACCTCTTGCAAAAGGCAAAATAATGTGTTATATTATTAGCGATATATAAACGCAGTGATCGGGAGAGTAAGCGAATCTCAAGTGCGTCAGAGAGGATCCGTCATCGGCTGGAAGCGGGTCGCACGGCGTTCGCCGAAGTTCACCCGGGAGCGGCGGGGCTGAATTCAGTAGGCTCCGACGGCAGCAACCGTTATCTGTTTCAAGCGCCCGATCTATCGGGAATGCAGGGTGGTACCGCGGATATTTTTCGTCCCTCGTTGTCTTATGACAACGGGGGATTTAATATTTTTGAGGTAACAACTTAACAGCAGTTGAAAGGATTGATCAAAATGTTTGAAAAACCGGCAGAGCTTAGGAAACTCTTTGAACAGAGAGCCGCCGAGATCGCCGCTTCGTCCGACCTTGAGCAGCTCAGGATAGAGTTCCTCGGCAAAAAGGGTCACGTCTCCGGTCTCATGCAGGAGCTTCGCAATGTCCCCAACGACAGGAAGAAGGAAGCCGGCCAGCGTATAAACGAGACCAAGCAGTTCATTGAGAATGCGCTTGCTCAGAAGTTTGAGGAGCTCAAGAAGCTCGAGGAGCAGAGGCTCATTGAATCCGCCGAGAGCTATGACGAGTCAATGCCCGTCTATACCGAGCTCGGCTCATATCACCCGATAACCCTCGTGCAGAGGGAGCTTGAGGATATCTTCCTCAACATGGGCTTCTCTATCGAGGATTATTCCGAGGTCACCGATGACTTCAATTGCTTCGAGGGCGTCAATATCCCGAAGCATCACCCCGCCAGAGATATGCAGGATACCTACTATCTGAGCAACGGTCAGCTTCTCAAGACCCACACCTCCGCCGCTCAGAATACCATTCTGCGCAAGTATGCCGCTTCGCTCGAGCAGGGCAACCCGCTCAGAGCCGTTTTCCCCGGCCGCTGCTTCAGAAACGAAAAGATCGACGCCTGCCATGAGAATACCTTCTTCCAGATGGAGGGTATGATGGTCGACAAGGACGTTTCTATCTCAAACCTTATCTACTTTATGAAGACCATGCTCTCTGAGGTGTTCCAGAAGGATGTCACCGTCAGGCTGCGTCCGGGCTTTTTCCCGTTCGTCGAGCCGGGCTTTGAGCTTGATATCCAGTGCCTTATATGCGGCGGCGAGGGCTGCCCCTCTTGCAAGAATTCCGGCTGGCTCGAGCTTTGCCCCTGCGGCATGATTCACCCCAATGTCCTCAAGCTCGGCGGCGTTGACCCCGAGAAATACACCGGCTTCGCCTTCGGTCTCGGTCTGACGAGGCTCGCAATGATGAAGTACGGCATCAAGGATATCCGAGTATTCAACAGCGGCAACCTCAAGGCGCTGTCGCAGTTCACCGATAAATCATTCACCAGACCGTCTGACGAAAGCGAGGAGGCGTAAGTATGTTTGTTTCAATAAATTGGATTAAAGATTACGTTGACCTTGACGGTCTCGATGTCAAGCAGCTTATCGAGGGCTTCACCCTCTCCACCGCCGAGGTCGAGGAGATAATCGTCAAGGGCGAGGATGTGCAGAATGTCGTCGTCGGCGAGATCATCTCGGTCGAGGAGCACCCGAATTCAAAGAAGCTCCACCTGCTCAAGGTCGATATCGGCAGCAAGGTCTGCAATATCGTCTGCGGCGCCCCGAATGTCAGGGTCGGCATGAAGGTCGCCCTTGCGCTTGCGGGCGGCAGGGTCTGCGGCGGCGAGATAAAGGTCGCAACGGTCGCGGGCTTTGAGTCCGAGGGTATGTGCTGCTCCGAGAAGGAGCTGGGTCTGAGCGACGACAACTCCGGCATCATGGATCTTGACACCGACGCCCCCAACGGCACCGACCTCAAGAGCATCTATCCTATAGACGATATCATTTTTGAGGTCGATAATAAATCGCTCACCAACCGCCCCGACCTCTGGGGTCACTACGGCATAGCGAGGGAGTTCGCCGCTATCACCGGCAGGGAGCTGAAGCCCCTGAAGCTCGGCGATATCTCCTATGACGGCGATGAGAAGGTCGATGTCACCGTCGGCAGAGAGGATCTGGTCTACAGATATTCCTGCATCAAGATGGATAATATCACGCTCAACAAGAGCCCGCTCGATATGCGTATCCGTCTGTATTACTGCGGCATGAGAGGCATCAACCTGCTTGCCGACGTTACAAATTACATCATGCTTGAGATAGGTCAGCCTACTCATGCGTTCAATGCGAATAAGATAAGCAATATCGTCGTCACTCCCCCCGCCGAGAAGATGAAGTTCACCACTCTTGACGGCGTTGAGAGGGATATCGACGAGGATACCCTGATGATCTACAACGGCAGCGAGCCTGTCGCCATTGCGGGCATCATGGGCGGCCTTGACTCCGAGATAGTCGAGGATACGGGCAGCGTTGTGCTCGAGTCGGCGAATTTTGACGGCGTGAGCGTGCGTAAATCCTCCTCAAGGCTCGGCCACAGGACCGACGCCAGCGCAAGGTATGAGAAGATGCTCGACCCCGAGCTTACCATGGACGCAGTCGGCAGATTTGTCGAGCTTGTCCGCTCGATAGACCCGGGCGCAAGGGTCGCTTCAAAGCTCACCGACGAATACGTCAGGAAGTATCCGCCCGTTTCGATCTCATTCGATAAGAAGTATGTAGACAAATACACAGGCATTGATATCAGCAATGAGCAGATAGAGAAGACCCTCACCGCTCTCGGCTTCGGTGTTGAGCGCAGCGGCGATGATTACACCGTCAGCGTTCCCTCATGGAGAGCTACCAAGGACGTCACCATGAAGGCGGATATCATCGAGGAAATAACCAGAATCTACGGCTACGACAACTTTGAGATAACCACCACCCGCAGCCCGCTCAAGCCCGTGCCCAACGATTACGGCAGGCTTGAGGACGAGGAGGCAAAGGATATCCTTGTCAAGACCTTCTGTCTGCATGAGGTCAACTCCTACCTCTGGTGCGACGGCAGGAAGTGCAAGAAGCTCGGCATCGACGTTGAGGATAACGTCAAAGTGCTCAATATCGAGAATTCCGAGAACGGCAATCTGAGGAATTCCATGCTGCCTACGCTTCTCATTGACGCTTCCGAAAATAAGGATTTCGCCGATAAATACGGCATATTCGAGATAGGCAGAGTTGTCGACGGTCTCGATGAGAACGGCATCTGCAAGGAGCGCAAGCGCCTCGGTGTGGTGCTCTATGATAAGAGCGGCGACGAAAAGGCTCTCTACTTCAAGGCGGTCGAGATTATCAATTGCCTTGTCGGTGAAATAAAGCAGGCGAAAGTCGTATATAATAAGATAGCTCCCGAGCATAATTGGCAGCATCCCAAGAATACAGCCGAGATAACCGTCGGCGGCAAGAGGGTAGGCGTGCTCTGCGCTCTTCACCCCGCCAACCGCGCGAAGCTCGACAAGGTCGCCGCAGCGGTCTGCTTCGAGATAGACATGAACGATTTCCACGCTGTCAAGGCGAATCCCATCATGTTCCGCGAGCCCAGCACTCAGCAGTCCACCTATTACGATCTCTCGCTCGTCCTTGCGGGCAACACCAAGTATTCCGATATCGAGAGCTGCTGGCAGTCGCTCGGCATCAAGGAGCTTGAGAGCGCCAAGGTTATAGACACCTATGAGAAGCTCGGCATCAAGAGCATCACCGTGCGCCTTGTCTTTGCCGCCATGGACAGAACTCTCGAGATGGACGAGGTGCAGAGCTGGATAGATTCAATTCTTGCCAACCTCGATAAGATAGGCGTTGTCCTGAGGGCTTAAAGTAAGCTAATTATTAAAGAAAAATAAAATTTTAAAAAAACCATTGTTTTATTCCGAAAGGTGTTATATAATGTTTGGGTACGGAGGTGACCGAAATGACTGATAAAACAATAAAATTCTCGATCAAGGATGAGAACGAGGCGGAGATGAAAAAGAATCTGCTGGCGGTCTATGAGGCTCTGAACGAGAAAGGGTATAATTCCATCAGCCAGATTGTCGGCTATATCCTCTCTGAGGACCCGACCTATATTACTACCCACAACAACGCCCGCAGCCTTGTCAGGAGACTCGACAGAGACGAGCTTCTTCAGGCTATGGTGAAGTGTTATCTCGGTATAAAGTAAACCCAAGGAGATGATAGTCAATGGCAAAGAAGAGCGAGTTTCTTATGTATAAGGGCAGGCCGCTCGTCAGAAACGGCAAGACCATTTATTACGGCTACATGAGCGACCCCTACGTTGCTATCCTTCAGATAACAAGCACCCGCGAGGTCAAGGGCGTTGAGCTGGCGGATAGAGTCCTTGTCCAGCTTGTCAACACCGACCCCGATGTCCGCATGAAGGATAAGATAGTCAAGAAGGCGGAGCGCCGCGGTCTCTACAGCGCGATAGAGATCGGCTGCATCTGGCTTGAAAGAGAATTAAAAGAAACTGCATAAAATTGCACCGAGCTGCCGCTTTTAAGCGGCGGCTCTTTCTTTTTTGCATGATGACGGCTGCGAAAATGCAAAAGCGTCGTAAAATTTGAACAAAAAATTAACTTTTTTCAAGTTTCCTATTGCATTATGCGATTTGATGTTGTATAATATTCAATAATATTTTTTACTTTAGGGAAGTAAAACTGTTTTCGGATTCCTGGGGCGGTCAAGCCCTTTGATTCATATCTTTTTAACGGAGGTTATGCACATGAAAAAGTTACTTGCCATCCTTATGGCCCTTGCTCTTGTCGTTTGCTGCTTCGCAGCGTGCGGCGGCGGTGAAGATAAGCCGACCGGCGGCGATAAGACAGCCACACCGATCACTATTGAGGGTAATGTCATCAAAATCGGCGTTTTTGAGCCTGCCACCGGCGAGAACGGCGCAGGCGGTATGCAGGAAGTTCTCGGCATCAGATACGCCAATTCAATTGCTCCCACCGTCACCATCGACGGCACAGAGTATAAGATAGAGCTTGTCGAGGTCGACAACCAGTCCGATAAGGCTGCCGCCGTTACCGCTGCGCAGTCCCTTGTCAGCAAGAAGGTCGCAGCAGTCCTCGGCTCCTACGGCTCGGGCGTTTCGATCGCCGCCGGCTCCACCTTTGCTGATAACAAGATAGTTGCCGTCGGCTGCTCCTGCACCAATCCGCAGGTCACCGCAGACAATGATTTCTATTTCCGCGTTTGCTTCCTTGATCCCTTCCAGGGCACCGTTATGGCAAACTACGCTCAGTCCCAGGGCGCCAAGACTGCCGCTGTCATCAATCAGAACGGCGACGATTACTCCACCGGCCTTGCAAGCTATTTCAAGGCTGCGTTTGAGAAGAACGGCACCGTTGCTTACGAGGGCACCTACAATACCAACGAGACCGACTTCAACGCTATCCTTGCTTCCGTCAAGGCAGCGAATCCCGATGTAATATTCGTTCCCTCCTCGATCCAGACTGCGGGCCTCTTCATCAAGCAGGCTAAGGAAATGGGCATCACCTCCAAGATAATGGCCGGTGATACTTGGGAGAACGCGACCATTATCAAGAACGCCGGCAAAGAGAACTGCGAGGGCGTTGCATTCTCCACCTTCTTTGATGAGAACGACGCGGGCGCTGCGGAATTCGTTAAGGGCTACAAGGCATTCCTTAACGGCGACCCCGAGAATCTCAAGCTCAACGGCGACAACGACACCGTTGCGGCGGTTTCCGCTCTCGGCTACGACGCTTACATGACCGTTATCGAGGCTCTCAAGGGTCTCAAGGCTGACAATCTCACTCAGGAAGCTCTCAGAGATTCCCTTGCGGCTGTCAACTATGCAGGCGTTACCGGCGGTATCACCTTCGATGAGAACGGCGACGCTAATAAGGACATGGCTTATATCAAGACCATGACCGACGGCGGCTTCAAGTTCATCGGCACTCAGAAGACCGACGGCACCTTCACCGCAGCATAAGCGGCATTTTAACAGATTAATTAAACGGCGAGGAGCAGCTTGCCCTCGCCGTTTTGACTTTTTCGTACCCGATTCTTAACAGGGGGTAAGCCCATGACCACTTTCTTTCAGAACTGCCTGACAGGTATCTCGATAGGCAGCATTTATGCGCTGATAGCTATCGGCTACACGATGGTTTACGGCATCCTGCGTCTGATAAACTTCGCCCACGGCGATATATTCATGATGGCGGGCTACTTTATGATAATCTGCATGACGGATCTCATGATACCGTGGTATATATCTATCATCATCGTTATAGTCGCTACCGTCCTGCTCGGCGTTTTTACCGAGAGGATAGCGTACAAGCCTCTGCGTAATGCGCCGAGGATGTCGATAATGATCTCCGCTATCGGCGTGTCGTATTTCCTTCAGAATTTTGCGACATATCTTTTCTCGGCTCAGCCGAAATCCTACCCGAGCATCGACTTCCTTAATAAGAGGATAACCATAGGCGATGTCTCGACCTCGATAGTTACATTCATAACTCCCATTCTGACCATTGTGCTCGTCGTGTGCCTTGTGCTGCTTGTCAATAAGACCAAGATAGGCATGGCTATGAGAGCCGTCTCCAAGGATTTTGAGACCAGCCAGCTCATGGGCGTTAAGATAAACTACGTTATAAGCATGACTTTTGTTATCGGTTGCGCTCTTGCGGCGATCGGTTCTATCTTATATTTCACTCCGCGTCCGTCGGTGTATCCTCTCTCCGGCTCGCTCCCGGGTCTTAAATGCTTCGTCGCGGCCGTTTTCGGCGGTATTGGCAGCATCCCCGGCGCGCTCATAGGCGGATTCATCATCGGCCTTATCGAGACTTTTGTCAAGGGCAGCAGCATATCGGAATTCAGCGATGTTTTCACTTTCATCATTCTTATTCTTGTGCTGCTTGTTAAGCCCAACGGCCTCTTCGGAGAGAAAACAAAGGAGAAGGTGTGATAATGACCAAGAAATCAAAGCTGAACATCATTCTCCCGATAGCGTTCACAGCTGCGCTGCTCGCCTCGATGATTTATTGCGGCGAGTTCGCCTCGAGCGGCTCAATGTTTAAGTCCGTTCTCCAGCTCAGCGCCATTTATATGCTCCTTGCCGTATCGCTCAACCTCCTCAACGGTTTCACGGGGCTGTTTTCGCTCGGTCAGGCGGGCTTCATGACCATCGGCGCATATACCTACGCCATCTTCACCATACCCGTCAAATCCCGCGCGAGCGTTTACTACCTCTACGGTGTTGCGGATTGGCTCAAGAATATCGAGCTGCCCGTCATAATCGCCCTTATCGTTGCGGGCCTTGCCGCCGCGCTGCTTGCGGCTATAATCGGCGCACCCGTGCTAAGGCTCAAGAGCGACTACCTCGCCATCGCCACCCTCGGCTTCGCCGAAGTGGTCAGGATCGTGGTTGCCTCTTCGCCGCTCAATAAAATAACCAACGGCTCCCTCGGCCTTAAAAAGATACCGGGCTTCGAGTCGTATTACGGCATATTTATCGTTGCGTTCGTCTGCATTGCGATAATCATGCTTCTGCTCAATTCGACCTACGGCAGGGCGCTCAAGGCCATAAGGGATGACGAGATAGCCGCCGAGTCAATGGGCATCAACCTCTCAAGGCATAAGCAGATATCTTTTGTTATCAGCGCGTTTTTCTCCGGCATCGGCGGCGCGCTCATGGCAATGTATCTCGGCGCGGTCTCCTCGACCACCTTCACGATAGCCGTCACCTACTTCATCCTGCTCATCGTCGTTATCGGCGGCATGGGCAGCGTCTCCGGCAGCGTTATCTCCGCTTTCATCGTCATTGCGGCGAGAGAGTGGTGGCTCCGCTTCCTCGATGATTCGAGCCTCGGCGTCCCGCTGCTTAAGACGGGCTTCAGAATGGTCGTTTTCTCGGTCGTGCTGATGATAGTCGTCCTCTTCTTCAGACGAGGAATAATGGGCGACCGCGAGCTTTATAACATTGCCGGCTCGGGCAGCCGTCTTAAATCCAAGAAGGGGGTGCGCTCCAAATGAGTAATAACGTGCTCCGTATCGAGGATGTAACGATGCAGTTCGGCGGCGTCGTGGCCGTCAACAATCTCTCAATGGAGATAAACGAGGGCGAGATAGTCTCGCTCATCGGCCCCAACGGCGCGGGTAAGACCACCGTTTTCAACGCTGTTACGGGCGTTTACCCGCCGACCAACGGCCAGGTGCTTTTCCACGGCGAGCCTATCGCCTGCAACCACCCGCACGGCAAAATGCGTAAGCTCTACGCCGGCGAAAACCTCGGCAAATATACCAAAGTGGTTGAGCATACCCCCGATTTCATCGCAAAAAAGGGTATCGCAAGGACTTTCCAGAATATCAGACTTTTCAAGACCATGACCGTCTTTGAGAACGTGCTTGTGGCTAAGCATATGAGGCGCAGGAGCAATCTCTTCACCGCTACCTTCATGCTCAACCGCAAGGAGGAGAAAAAGATGAGGCAGGAGTGCCTCGAGCTGCTCGAGATACTCGGTCTCTCCGACGTCAAGGACGAGGTCGCCGCCAACCTGCCATACGGCAAGCAGCGCCACCTCGAGATAGCCAGAGCGCTCGCAACTGAGCCTACGCTCCTGCTGCTCGACGAGCCTGCGGCGGGTATGAATCCGCAGGAGACCAACGAACTGACCGCATTCATCAAAGATATCAGGGATAAATTCCACCTGACCGTATTCGTTATCGAGCATCATATGAATCTCGTCATGGATATCTCGGACAGGATCTATGTCATCGATTTCGGCAAGCTCATCGCGAGCGGCAAGCCGGAGGATGTGCAGAATGATCCCAAGGTCATAGAAGCGTATTTGGGGGTGAGCGAGGATGAATAATATACTTGAGATAAGAGATCTCGTCGTCTCATACGGCGGCATCGAGGCCGTCAAGGGCATCTCGCTCGACGTTGAGCAGGGCAAGATAGTGACCCTCATCGGCGCAAACGGCGCGGGTAAGAGCACCACCCTCAAGGCGATAAGCGGCATAGTCAAGCCCAAGAGCGCCTCGATCAAATTCAACGGCGAGGAGCTGGTCGGCAAATCACCCGACTATATCGTCTCCAAAGGAATCACCCTCGTGCCCGAGGGCAGGCGAGTGTTCCCGAACCTCACCGTGCTTGAGAATTTAAAAATCGGCGCTTATCTTCGCAAGGATAAGGAGAAGATAAAGGCGGATATCCACCATGTCTATGAGCTTTTCCCGAGGCTCAAGGAGAGGGAATGGCAGCTTGCAGGCACTCTCTCCGGCGGCGAGCAGCAGATGCTTGCGGTCGGCAGGGCGCTGATGAGCAACCCCAAGCTGATCATGATGGATGAGCCGTCGCTCGGCCTTGCGCCGCTGGTCGTCAAGGGCATATTCGATATAATTGAGACGGTCAATGCCGACGGCATAACCGTCCTGCTCAATGAGCAGAACGCGAATATGGCGCTCAAGGTGGCGGATAAGGGCTATGTACTCGAGACAGGCTCTATCACCATGGAGGGCACGGGCGCGGAGCTTCTCGAGAACGAGGAGATCAAGGAAGCCTACCTCGGCAAGAAAAAAGCATAAAAATAACGGAGCTGTCTCATTTGAGGCAGCTCCGTTTCGCTTTGTCATATATACTTTTTAATGAATCTCTCGACCGTTGACCAATAAAGCTCGGGGGCAACTATCGCGGAGGCGGCGTGCGGAGCGTTCGGCACTATCAGGCGCTCCTTTTCGCAGGCGGCGTTCTTATAGAGCGGGTAATTCATCCAAAGCGGAACGAAATCGTCTCTATCGCCGTGGATAAAGAGCGTCGGGGTCTTGGATTTCCTGACCTGCTTCAGCGCCGAGGCTTCTTTGAAGTCGAAGCCTATCTTTATCTTTGCCGCAAGGTTTGCAAGCTGGAGGAACGGGGTCTCGGGCAGGCCGAGCGTGTCGCCTATTTGGACGCTGTATTCATCCCACACCGAGGTGTAGCCGCAGTCCGCAACGGCGCAGACTACGTTTGAGGGCAGTGCCTCGCCCGTCGTCATCATCACGGTGGCGGAGCCCATCGAGCAGCCGTGCAGGATTATCTTGCAGCCGGGGTGCCTTTCAACGATATAATTTATCCAATCGACTATATCGAGCCGCTCAAGCCAGCCCATCGAGCAGTATTTATGCTCGCTTTTGCCGTGCGCCCTGAGATAGGGGGCGAGCACGTTGAAGCCCATGCGGTAGTAGTGACCGGTAAATACGCTGTCCGCCTCGGGCGAGCCGGTGTAGCCGTGGCAGGTGATGACAAATATATTCGAGGGTTTCTCCGCCTCATAATAAATGGCATGGAGGCACTCGCTGTGTGAATTAAAGGTGAAAACATCCTTATAAACCACGCTGCGGAAGAATTCAAGCCCCTCCTCCTTGGCGGGGGATTCGGTCAGCAGCGAATGCTCCTCCTCGCTGAGCATCGTCTTGTGAGTGAGGCGTTCAATGCCTTTCCGGCTCAGAAAATTCTCGACGAAGTAGTTGCCGGCTGCGGCGCAGGCAGCGCCCGTCATTGCAGCGGCGGCAGCGGTGAGCTTCAAAAAAGTTTTCGCTTTCATTTCTCTCTCCTGTTATTCGGAATATTTATGCCTTTGGATTTTGGCGGTGGTAGTCTTGATGAATTCGGTGCGGCGGATCTTGAAATCGACTATCTTCTTGTATGACGGCAGCTTCTCGTTGACGGCTTTGACGACGTTTTTGAAGATGCTCTTGAGCTCGTCGTCGCTTATCTCGTCCTTAGTTTTGCCTGTTTTTTCATGTATTTCCTCAAAGTCGGGGAAAATTCTTGCCGAGACGATAGTCTCTCCCTTGCTGTTCTCGTCGCCGACTACCAGGCACTCGCCGACAAGGTCGCTTTCGCCGAGGTGATACTCCAGCTCCTCGGGGTAGATATTTTTGCCGTTTGCGGTGACGATAACATTCTTGCTCCTGCCGGAGATATAGTATCTGCCCTTTTTATCGACATAACCGAGGTCACCGGTGTGGAAGAATCCGTCCTTGTCGATGACCTTTGCGGTCTCCTCGGGGTTATTGTAGTAGCCGAGCATGACCATGGGGCCTTTGACGCATATCTCGCCGATGCCCGTTGCGGGGTCGGGGTCGATTATCTTCGCCTCAACGCCGGGCAGGGGAACGCCGACGGATTCCGCTCCGTGGAGCCTGTCATGGTTGATTATTGCGAGCGGGGCGCACTCGGTGAGTCCGTAGCCGAATACTATCTGAATTCCGAAAGCGTCGAAATCCTTGAGTATCTGCGGGTTTATCGGTGCGGCGCCGCAGAGGATGAGGCGCATTGAGCCGCCGAAGGTTTCCTGTATCTCGCCGAAGAATTTCTTCTTGAGATCGAGACCGACGTATGAGCCGGCCTTGCAGAGCACCTTGCCTACCTTAAAGAGCTGCTCGCCGTGGGGCTTCGCATGGATGGCTTTCATTATCCTCTTGTGGACCGTTTCGAGTATCAGAGGCACGCTGACGAAAACGGAGGGGTTGAATTCCTTCATATTCTTCAGCACATATTTGAATCCGTCGCAGAAAGTGACCTTCGCGCCGCAGTAGGGGGCAAAGAACAGAATTATCGTGCTCTCATAGGTGTGGTGCAGCGGCAGCATCGAGATGCCGCAGTCCTCGGGCGAAATCTTGATAACGCCCATAGCGGCCATGACCTCGGAGCAGAAGTTCCTGTGGCAGAGCATGACGCCCTTTGAAGCGCCCGTTGTGCCTGAGGTGAAGAGCAGGGAACACATTGCCTCGGGGTCGATAACGGCGTCAAGATATCTCCTGTCGCCGCTGTCGAGCAGAGCCTGTCCGCGCTCAAGGAGCTTCGCAACGGTCAGCGAATCCTCGCTCGGCTCGTTACGCATATAAACTATCGTGAGGTCATCCTTCATCTCCGCCCTGCGCCCGTCGAGCTTCGAGGCGAATTTGCCGTCGCAGATGAGCAGCTTAACATCGGCGACGTTCAGGATGCTGTTGATATCGTCAAAAAGCAGCTCGCGGTCTATCGGCACTACAACGCCCACGCCGCAGACCGTAGCCATATAAGAGAGGCACCATTCATAGCAGTTGTCGCCCGCAACGGCGATCTTTTCGCCGGCAAGCCCCATGTCCGTCAGCGCCGTGCCGAGGCAATTTATCTCGTTTCTGTAGCGCTTGTATGTAATTTCAAAATGACCATTTTTACTGTTTTTGATTTCAAATGCAGGCCTGTCGCCGTAAAGCTCCGTGCTTTGGTTTATAAGATCTCTCAGATCCTTGATAGGCCTGACTTTATAAAACGGTTTTGTCAAAAAGAACACGCTCCTATTCAGAATAATAAACTGTTAAAATTTTATCACATTGAAACTGAATATTCAAGGAACAAAATATTAATATTTGTCTCATATTATTAAGATTTCTCTAAATATTGCCGCTTTCGCCGTGACAGTGTCTAAATGTTGTACTTTTGGGAAAATGTACGTGGGGTTGCTTGAGCAAATGAAATATCGGTATTATGCCGTATTGTGCCCTGAATTCTACAAAAAAGTGCAAAAACCGCCCGCAAATCATCATTAAATATTGACAAAGTATTAATAAGCTGATAAAATACTTTCTGATTTCGGCTTTTTGGCGGCAGGTAATTTTTAACCGCTTTTTCGCCCAAAAAGTACACTTAACAGAGAGGTTTTGCAAATGGACTTTTTATCGTTTCTGTATCAGAATGTAGTTGATAATTTCAGCTACAAGATGATCGCCATGTGGGTGATAGGCGGCTTGCTTATCTACCTTGCCATCAAAAAGGATATGGAGCCTACGCTCCTGCTGCCGATGGGCTTCGGTGTTATCCTCGTCAACCTGCCGCTCTCAGGCGTTATCGACCAGACCGTCAACGGCCTGCTCCAGCGCGGCCCCCTCAGCGTGCTTTATGACGCGGGTATCGCAAATGAGCTTTTCCCGTTGCTGCTGTTTATCGGCGTCGGCGCGATGATAGATTTCGGCCCGATACTCTCGAACCCCAAGCTGATGATCTTCGGCGCGGCGGCGCAGTTCGGCATATTCTTCACCCTTTGCACAGCTTCGATGTTCTTTGACCTTAAAGACGCCGCTTCCATAGCAGTTATCGGCGCGGCGGACGGCCCGACCTCGATAGTCGTGGCAATGATGCTCAACTCCAAATATCTCGGCGCTATCATGGTCGCCGCTTATTCGTACATGGCTCTTGTGCCCATTGTGCAGCCGCCCGTTATCAAGCTCCTCACCACCAAGAAGGAGCGAATGATCAGGATGCCCTATAAGGCAAAGCAGGTCTCCAAGACCACGAGGATCCTATTTCCCATCATCATCACCATCATCGCAGGTATCGTTTCCCCGAACTCCGTTGCGCTTGTCGGCTTCCTGATGTTCGGCAACCTCATCCGTGAGTGCGGCGTGCTTGATTCACTCTCCGAGACCGCTCAGAAGGTGCTTGCAAACCTCATCACCATATTCCTCGGTATCACCGTCGCCTCCCAGATGCAGTATGAGAGCTTCCTCAAGTTCGACACGCTCCTCATTCTCCTTCTCGGCCTTGTCGCCTTCATCTTCGACACCGCTGGCGGCGTGCTCTTCGCCAAATTCCTCAACCTCTTCCTCAAGGAGAAGATCAACCCCATGATCGGCGCGGCGGGCATCTCGGCTTTCCCGATGTCCGGCAGAGTCGTGCATAAGATGGGTCTTGCTGAGGATAACCAGAACTTCCTGCTCATGTATTCAATGGGCGTCAACGTCTCCGGTCAGATAGCCTCGGTCATCGCGGGCGGTCTTATCCTCAACTTCTTTGCGAAATAACGAAAGGAAAGGGAAACAATAATGTATTTATCAATCATTTCCGCACTTAATGTTTTTGCCCTCTCTCTGTGTGCGGGCATCGAGTTCAACCCCCACGCGTTCATTGATAATCTGCCCTATATGGCCAAGGGAATGCTCGGTATATTTATCGTTATCGGCATCATCATCGCTGTCACCAGCCTGTTGAATGTCGTTACCTCCGGCAAAAAGAAAAAGAAGGATAAAAACGACTGATAACCGCATTCGGTGCGATAAAGCCCGCCGTGTAAAGAAGCACGGCGGGCTGATTTTTTGCATTTTAAAATATTATTGAGAGTTATATTGACAAGCAAAATAAAGCATGATACAATAAAATTGAAAAAAATACTAAGATGTCAAATACCACTTATTAAGATCAATCAGCTATATAATACCCACAATGGGTATAATGTTATCGAAAGAGGTGATTCCAGTGTGGCATATCATAATTTATGACATGCTTATGTAATGAAACTTTTGATTTTGAAAGGAAGGAATGAACAATAATGAAGAGAATGGTTAGCATTTTAGTGGCTATTTTGTTTTTGCTGATTTTTCCGCTATCTGTTTTTGCAAATAGCAAAACATTAATGAATGAAATAAAAATTAATGAGTGGGAAAATTATAAAAAAATTTCTTCGATGAATGATAATGAATTACTATCTAAAGGATACAGTGAGGCTCAAATCAGTAAAATTCGTAGTTTTAACTATGAAGAGGAGATTCGCTTTCGTGCGAATCTTCCAGATGAAAAACTTGTGTTGTATGGATATACAAAAGAAGAAATTGATGAACTAAGGGCAGCTGCAGCCCTTAAAGAAATACCAGAATCTGTAATGAAAAGTATTTCAACTTCGACTATGACATCATCGCTAAAATATTTGCGCAATGGTTCTTATAGTGTTTTAGAAAGACCTATGTACTATGTAGATTTGGAATATACTTGGTCATGGAAAAGAATACCGTATTTTACAGTTGTGGATATGGTTGCTGTAGCTTTCAACTCGTCAGGAAGTGAAAGTTATGTGTACACTTCGGTTTCAGGATATAATGTTCGGGCTGATCTGATAGCTATAGAGAGTGGCTATTCTAATAGAACACAGGTAGAGCCGTGGGTTTGGGATACTTCAAAAGCTAATTCTGTTTCTGCATCATTTGCCGTTGCGATAAAAAATAATGATAGAACAATTACCCATTTTGCATATAATGGCACAGGTAGACTGAGATTGGAAAATAGAAGCAATAACGGAAGACTTTATATTGATGCTGCTTATGGTCATACGACAATAAATATCTACCCTACATATTCGCTTGATTTAAGCGGTGGTTCAGTAAGTCTGAATTTTAAGATAGGAATGGATGAACAGCATTGTGCCGGAGTCTTTTTGGAGGATTTTACCATAAGGTTAGCCGATGTGTATCATGGAACTATTTGGGGCAAAAATGGAACAGGTGGTACTAAATAGGAAGTGAGGTTAAATAATAATGAAATATGCATTAATCTCGTTCGCCGGTTTTGTGCTATTCGCTTTTATCCCTATTTTCGGCCCGCTTCAGGAAGTTGAGCTTGCCCACTGTGTTTTGTCGGGGCTTTTGGGCGCGGTCATCGTGTTGATCTCAATAGCTATTTACAAGCTGGATAAAGTCTTGGAACTGCTTTCAGCTGATAAAGATAAGAAATAATTACCGAGTCAAATCTTATATTATATTTCTCCTCTTTTTAGCAGCGTTGATAAAGCCCGTCGTGTTAGTCAGCACGGCGGGCTTTATCCGCTTATTTGGTTTTAATGAATCTCGGGCCTTCCACGCCGAAGGTGCCGGTCGAGGCAAAGCCGTTTTTGACGAGTACCTTTACGGATATTTCGTTATCCGGGGCTGTCTCCGCTTCAACGGCGGTTATCTCGGGGCAGGCGACGACGGAATCCAGTTCTCGCATACGATAGAGGAGCAGATAGGCGGTCAGCTTGCCGCAGGGCTGCGCCTGAACGATGTCTACGGCGATACCAACGGCACCGGCAACCTCTACGAGCACAACATCCCGACCTATTGGGCAACAAGAGCCGTAAAAGACTGATTTAAGAAAAATTACCTTGACAGCTTACGCTTTTTTTGCTATAATAATTAACAGCGGATGCAGTGAATTTGCGGAGAAGCTTTTTAGCTTTGAAACATCATCACAGCATCCGCCTTTTTTGTTCTCAAATGCGAATTAAAATAGCCCAAAATCATTAAATCTTACCCGCCCCTGCGCCAAATTACGGCGTGGGGGTGCATTTTTATCAAAGATATTACAAAATTTGCATTTTACTATTGACAAATGAAGAATTTAGGTATAGAATAAGGATAACAGATGTGCATTTGGTGTAAAAGACTGTGTAATGTTAATAGCTTGAATGTAATTTACACAATTTTTTCATCTCACACACTTTTGAATGTTCTGATCAATAATTAATAAATGAAACACTATCTGACCTGCCCAACATAAACCCGAGTGGGTCAGAGCCGAAGCAATTTCATCTTCTCCCTGAGGAGAAGGTGTAGGGCCTGCGGACGGATGAGGTGTGCCGCAGGCAGCAAGCACATTGCCGAAATATAAAACCGTTGGCGACGGGCTGAGTGGGAGACAGTCAAAATATCAGCATATATTAATTATTCCATTTACAATCTCTCCGCCGCAACTTCGTTGCGCCACCGCCCTTTACACAAGGGAGGCGAGGGCAAGTGCAAATCTTCGGCAAGCACTTGTAGGGGACGGCGTCCTCGACGCCCCGAGAGATACCCTACAATGTAGGTTTTACAACATTAGGGGCGAACTGCGTTCGCCCGCCTGAATTTGCACATTATCGCAACATAAAACCGTTTCTGATCCCATAGACTGAGGCGAGGCAAATCAAACTTTACAGCCCCTCCGATTTTTCTTCGCAAATCCAAAAAGAATTTGAAATGTAAATACACACGCAATCGAGATAGTGACTAATCGTCACGGGAAATACACAAAATCGGACAAAACACCAAAAAATTTCACATATTTATTAAAATGTATTTACATTCATAATAATTTGTGATATCATAGCGTCGAAAGGTGGTGCAAAAATTAAAACATCATCGAAGCAATTAATTAAAAATAATGGTTGACAGATGATTTGATGTGATCAAAGGGCGGTCATGACCCGAGCGCTCAGAAAGGAATGGATTGGATGGAAAGGAACCTGGAACGCTCCGTAAGAGGGTATATCGGTTCGGTCAAGAAGTCCCTTGTGTGCAGCGGCGTTCAGAAGAAGCGCGTTGCCGCAGAGATCGAAGACGATATCTATGCTTATGCCGAGGAAAACAGCGTTAAGTCGATCGACGAGATCGTTACGTATTTCGGCGCACCCGAGACTGTTGCAGAGTCATCGATCCCGGCCAGAATGGAGAGATAAGACGAAGAACAAGTCTCAAGAGAGCTTTTATTGCTTTTGTTTGCATTATTGCAATGCTGCTTGGTGCTTTCCTGACTACGACTTATGTTGACTCTCATAGAAGCAACTATGGCTATCAGCATAATCATGTCGAAAAGGAACGTATAGCCATCGAAGTGGGAAATCCCAATAATAATTCACTTGAATAACAAGGAGTAAAAGAAATGAAGAGAATATTTGCTATCGTTTTTTCAGTTGTTTTTGTCTTTGCGGCAGTAGTTCCGGCATTTGCGGTCAGTGCCGCTACAGAGACCGAAACATATACCGAGTATTATGGTGACGGTTCGTATACCGTCGTAACCATTACCGCAACGCCCGTTGCAAATGCGGCCAGAGCTGCAAGCCAGACGACCGCCGGAACGAAAACGACAGATTATTATGATTCGGCTGATAAACTTCAGTGGAGTGCGAAGGTTAGAGGCGTTTTTACATACAACGGCTCAACAGCAACCTGCACCAGCGCAACAGTTTCTCATGAGATTCATAGCAGCAAATGGAAATGCCATTCGGAGGTCGCCTCCAAGAGCGGCAACACCGCAAGAGGTGATTTTGAATTCTATCTCTATACGCTTGCTCTGATCCACATTAACACCAGAGAGGCGCACCCCGTCCTCACTTGCAGCGCTTCGGGCGATTTATCCTGACGCTTGCAATAGCTCATATTGTCAAATAATTAATTGTCGGGTCACCACCGATCACATCCTATCTCTTTCTGCCGACCATAAAAATGCTCCTGCGAGGTTCGCCCCGCAGGAGTGTTTTTGTTGCGCCGATTTAACAGCAAGCCGTCAGTGGGAATTCGCCTTCTCAGCGAGACGGATAAGGTGGGCGGCAGGCGGATTTCCTTTTGATTTACCGGATGCTGAGATCACTCCTCCGCCTTGCCCGTTTTGCCCGAGCATTGCGAGCAGCGGCAATATCAGGCTGCCGACGGAGTTGCCGAGCACGGCGGCAAGCTCAAAGCTCAATACTTTGATGCTGAATATCCCCGATGCGCCGAAATAAAACATATCGGCTATCGAATGCTCAAACCCGCTCAGAATAAACACGGGAATGCAAAAGATTATCCCTATCGGGGTCTTTTTCTCCTTGAATATCTGCACCGCGAGATACATCAGCACTCCGCAAAAGACCGCGCGGATAAATGTGCCCATGAAGCTCTGCCCGAGCTTTGCGCCGCAGAGAGTCGCCGCCTTTTCACCGAGGGCAGGCATGGCGAAGCGGATAAGCATTCCGAGCAAAAATGTGACGGCGAGATTGACCGCAAGCCCGAGCGCCAGGGAGAGTGCGTTCTTTTTGGAGCGGTCGGTTGCGAGGTAGCCGATCTTGCCCGTGAAAAGATAGTAACCGAGGTAGCAAATGCACAGCAGCGCAACGGAGAACAGCGCCGCGCCCGCATATTTGTTGTCGCAGGCGAGATAAACGCTGCCGCCTATTGCTATAAGGATCCCTGCCGAAATGCTGTTGACTGCGGTCTTTATCATGTGGAGTTCCTCTCTTTCTCTCACCGCCGATTTTGTCACTGATAAAACAAAAAGGGCGCAGCTAAGACTTTGCTTAACTGCGCCCAGACGGTCGGCATTAATAACGCTTCCTGCTCCCTTGCAGTGAACTGCTTATCCGTCAGTAACAGGAAGATGCCGATATTATATCATAGTGTTTGCGCGTTGTCAACCGCCCGCTTATGATAGGATATCTAAATTTATTGATAGCTTTTCGTAAGCATTTGCGGGTTGATAATTATATAATCAGACTGTATAATTATTACGGCACAACAGTCCACCGGACTGTTGCTCTGTGCCGCTCGTCCTTCAAGTTTCACTCACGCTTTCTAATAACAAAAAGAACAACCGAATCAGTTCAACGTTTAAAGATAAGTGAAATATTTTGCATGTGCAAAATGTGAAATAACCGCTCCGCGGTTGTGAAATTTTCTGCTCCGCAGAAAGCGAAATAAAATCCACCCACCGCCGCAGCGATTTCACGCGCCGTCAGGCGCATTTCACATTGCGAAGCAATATTTCACCCACCCGAAGGGTGGATTTCGTTGAAAAAAGCACTTCCGAAGAAGTGCTTTTTTCTGGTCGGAGTGGCGGGATTTGAACCCACGGCCTCTTGGTCCCGAACCAAGCGCGCTACCATCTGCGCTACACCCCGATTTGATTTGAAGTTAAGTTTTATTCGGTCAATTTGTCGCTGTGCAATGTCTCCGCTGCGCTTCCCTCAAAAACATAGTCGCACTGCTCGCTTGGAGCGCTTCGCATTGCTCCTTGTTTTTTCACCTCAGAGCTTCGCCTGTTTCGTCCGCAGGACGCGGCGAATCTCTTCGCCCATCTGCGCTACACCCCGAAGTATTTAATTGCGGCAGAGAAATCCGCTGACTAAAGAATTATAGTATATTACGAGAGAAAAATCAAGTGTTTTTTTAACTTTGTTTATATTTTTTGCCTGAGGTTCGGTTATGCCGTACAGAGCAGCGGGCGGTGCGATTTACGCATATCAATTCCTCTTGAAAAAACGTCGTCGATGGGATATAATTATAATGTAAAACGCTCGCGGAAGGGGGTAAAACAGTGATTTTATATTTCACCGGCACGGGCAACAGCCGCTATGTTGCCGAGAGGGTGGCCGAGGTCATCGGCGATGAGCTGCTGGATATGACCGAGCGGGTCAAGCGTTCTGATACCTCCGCCGTCAAGGCCGAGAGACTTGTCTTTGTCACGCCGACATATGCATGGAGGATTCCGAAAACTGCCGAGAAATGGATCGGCGATACCGAATTTACCGGTGGAAAGCAGGCTTGGTTCATCATGGACTGCGGCGGCGAGATAGGCGACGCGGCGAAGTATAACAAGCTGCTTTGCGGGAGAAAGGGCTTTGAATACATGGGCACGGCTCAGGTTGTCATGCCCGAGAATTACATCGCCATGTTCTCTGTGCCCTCCAAAGAGAAGGCGAGGCAGATAATCCGAAAAGCGGAGCCGTCAATAGCCGGTGCGGCGCAGAGAATCGCCGAGGGCGATGCCTTCCCCGCTCCGCGCAGGAATCTTTACGACCGTCTGATGAGCGACACCGTGAATCCGATTTTTTATCGGGCGTGCGTTCATGCGCGTCCGTTCCGCGCCGATGATAAATGTATCGGCTGCGGCAAATGTGTGAGGCTCTGTCCGCTGAACAATATCACATTGGAGGACGGCAAGCCTTTGTGGGGCGGCAACTGCACTCACTGCATGGCGTGTATATCATATTGCCCGACCGAGGCGATAGAATACGGCCGCCGCAGCGTCGGCAAGCCGAGATACCGCTGCGAGGATATATTGAAATAACGCGAAAAAGGTTTAAGTATGGATAAGGCAAGGGCTTTCTTCACAAAGGAACTGACGCCCGAGGCTGTTGTCAAGCTGTATAAGCGCCTCGGAGTTGAGCTGCCGGGCAAGGTGGCTGTCAAGGTGCATTCCGGCGAGGACGGCAATCAGAATTATCTGCGCCCGGAATTCATGCGCCCGATGATAGAGTCTGCCTCGACCTCGTTGAGAATTCGACCGACCGCGGCAGTGAGCACTTCATGGAGAGGGTCAACAGCCGCCACGGCACCCCATACCATCGACGCCGCCGAAGCCCTCGGTATCGGCGCTTAGAGCTATGAGGTGATAAACATTGACAATGAATAAAGTGATCGTTATCGGCTGCCCGGGCGCGGGGAAAAGCACCTTTGCCCGGACGCTTGCCGCCGCAACGGGGCTTGAGCTGCACTATCTCGACATGCTGTGGCACACGCCCGACAAAACGAACATAAGCCGCGAGGAATTCGACTCCGCCCTCGCCCGCATAATGAGCGGAGACGGCTGGATAATCGACGGCAATTATATCCGCACCCTTGAGATGAGGCTTCGTGAATGCGACACGGTGTTTATGCTCGATTTGTCTACCGAGCTTTGCCTTGAGGGCGCAAAAAGCCGAGTGGGCAAGAAGCGGGAGGATATGCCGTGGGTCGAGGAGGAATTGGACGGTGAATTCCGTCAATGGATAGAGGATTTCGCCGCAGACTGCCGCCCGCGGATATATGAGCTGCTCGAAAAATACAGAGACGGCAGAGAAATAATCGTATTTCATTCACGGGAGGAGGCCGAGAGCTTCATTGAGCGTCTCGGGAGCAAATGATGATTCGTGTAGCCGATAACGGCGATATATCCCGCATTGCGGAAATACTTGTGTTTAACAATCGCATTAACTTTTTGCCGATATTTGGTGATGAGAGCTATTCCTTCGGCGAGATGCAGGTGCTGAGAGTCGCCCGTGACCTCACCGAGGACAGGCTCCGTAATATCTTTGTCTATGACGACGGGATCGTGCGTGGCTTCGTCGAGATCGACGGCGAGGAGCTAAAGCGCCTGTATGTTGAGCCGCTGTTTCAAGGGCGGGGGATAGGCGCCGAGCTGATAGAGTTTGCCGCCGCAAGGGGCTGCCGCTTCCTCTGGGCGCTTGAGAAAAACGAGCGCGCGCTCCGCTTCTATGAACGCCATGGCTTCACCGATACGGGCGAGCGAAAATACGAGGACGGCACAACGGAATACTTAGTTAAATTAAGCAAGGATTGAGATCGGTTTCGGCCGATCTTTTTCTTTTTAAAAAGCCAAAAGCACCGGAAAACCGATGCTTTCAGCTCTATAGAAGGATGTATGATCGCCTTGGGCTTCGGGCGAGCTGCGGATTCTCACTCAAAGCCGTCGGCAGAAGATGTCGTGGAATTGATATCAGTCCTCGTTCTCTTCTCTGGCTGCCTCGACTATTTCGTCGGGGATAGCCTCGCCGTGCTTAACGACGAGAATGCAGAGCGCCGAGAGGATGAACGCGATCGGGCAGTAGTAGAACAGCGACATATAAGTGCCGGTGAACATACGCACGATACCGTAGATGATGGGGGTGGCTATCTGAGCCGAGAAGGTTGCGGTGTAGTAGTAGCCGGTGAAAGTGCCGACCTTGTCGATGCCGCCTATCTCAAGCACGAGCGGCAGAGTGTTGACGGTGATGAACATATTCGCCGCGCCGCCGACGATAAGAGCGACCCAGATAAGAGCGCCGCTCAGGGCGTCTATGCCGAGGTTCTCGGTGAGCAGGTATGCGCCGAATGCAAGGATGAATATGAACAGACCGCCGAGTATGGTCTTCTTTCTGCCGAATTTCTTGCCGAGCCAGCCTGCGGGGAGGGCGGCAATTGCGGAGGCGGCTGCGAATGCGGTGGTCATGATGGTTGCTTCAGCGGTGGTCTTGCCGAGTATCTCAGCGGCAAAGAGAGCGAAGAAGGTGGAGATTGCGTTGGTGCCGCAGAAGAGGAAGAACAGACCGATGAGCATGAAGATAAGGCTTCTTCTCTCGGCGGAGGAGAGCTTCTCGGCTTTCCTTGCGGCCTTTTCGGCCTTGAGAGCTTCCTTTTCGGCCTTTCTTCTTGCTGCTTCGTCGGCCGCCTGATTCATCTCGCCCTGGATCTTGATCCTGCTGTCAGGCTCCTTAACAAAGAAGAGGATGACGAGCATACCGATTATCATGACTATTGCGCCGAGCAGGAAAACATAGGGGAAGGTAACGTATTCGTCAAAATCGTCCGCCTTTGAATTCACACCCGTAACCGCGCAGTAGATGGCGGTGACTATAGTGCCGGCGAAAAGGCCGATAGCGCTGCCGAGGCCGCCCATGAGGTTGATGACGGCATTGCCCTCGGAGCGTATCTCACTCGGGGTAAGGTCGGGCATGAGAGCAACAACAGGCGCTCTCCAAAGCGACATGATAAAGACAAAAAGGATGATGAAGAGCATCGTCAGCGGGAGCGAGCCGCTCTTGACCGCGACGAGAGGAATTATTGCAAAAAGAACGGCAGATATCGGAGCGCCGAAGATAACATAGGGGCGGCGCTTGCCGAAGCGTGAATGGGTGTTATCCGACAGCTTGCCGAAGGTCGGCTGGAAGATAACGCCGAAAATATTATCAAAGGTCATTATGATACCGATGAAGAGGGGGACGAGGGTGATGCCGCCCGCCGCGGTCGCCACGTCCTCGCCGTTGGCGGCTGCGAATTCAGCCAGCTTCGGGAAGGCTTCGTTGAGCTTGGTGCTCCATGAGGTGATGGTCGCACTGCTTGTTAAGAGCCTGTTGAGGATCTTGGTTATGTAGGGGTCATAGATAGCCCACGCAATCGAGGAAGCCAGGAATCCGAAACCGGTGAGAATGGTGTGCGGATAATTGAGCTTACCGTTTTCTTTTGCGCAGAAATAACGGTTGTTCATTTCTTTTTCTCCTTATCATGAAAAATCTGTCGGCCGCCCGACGAGTATTAATTCAATCTATTATAACACTATTCAATTGGTTTTTAAAGACAACGATTTAACCTAAAAAAAGCGTCGTTTTTTGTGGAACTTGCCTACATTATCGCCGCAAGGGTCAGCATGGGGACTATCTGACAGAGAATTCGGTCAAGGTCGCCGACGGGCAACGGATTCTCGCCCTTACCCATCTCAACGGTGAATGCGGGGCGGTCAAAATACTCTATGAACCAATCCTTAAAGCCGCCGTGGGAGGCAAGGCCGTCGTTCTCGACGAGGCGGTAGCCCGATGCGGCCGCAAGTATGCGGGCTATCCGTTCGCTTGCGGGGGGCAGTCGATCGCCGTAGCGCCAATAGATCTCCTCGCCCTGGCTGTGCAGCGCTATAGCCATCCTCGGCTGACGAACTCTGCAAAGAGCGACGAGAGCTGCCGTCTCGGGCTCGCTCTCCGCCATATATCCGCCGTATCTCCTCGGTGCGGGGCCGAGGATGCCGCTGTCTATCTCAAGCTCCCGCAGGATATCCCACCCGGCGTCGAAATTGTGGTTGATATCGACTCCTCTTGCGTTCGCGTTCCATTTCTCATCCGAAGCGGCGCAAATGCGGCTGACCTCGGCGGAGTATCTGCCCGCGCCGTCGCAGCCGTTTATTGCTATCTGAACTCCGTCGGGGTTGACGCAGGGGACGATTATCACTTCACGGGTGATGCAGCGGGTGTCGATGCCGCAGAGCTTTTTGCCCGCCGCTCTTGAGCGCAGCAGCAGCTCGGCGAATCTCAGCGCCGCAAGGCAGGTCAGCCACTCCTGGCCGTGAAATCCCGCCGCTATAAGAAGCGGGTCGGAGCTTCTGCCGATGCCAAGCGAGAATATCCCCCTTGAGCAGAGCGAGTGCCCTATCAGGCGGCAGTCCAGCGACGGGAAGGCTTTTTTCAGCGAAAAAATCATTTTTCTCTGATTTTCTGTTGTTAAAACGGTTGCGTTTGTGATATAATCCATATCAGCACCACCATAGCATATTTTAGTATATAGTATTCAACGTGATGCCGATATAAAACTTTCGGAGGTAAACTGTATGGAGCTTTCTGAAAAGACGGTCAAAAAGAATTATGTATACAACGGGCGCATAATCAACGTCCGCTGCGACGAAGCCGAGCTGCCCGACGGTAGACCCTGCACCCGTGAGGTGGTCGAGCATCACGGCGGAGTCTGTATCGCGCCGCTGACCGACGACGGCTGCTTGCTCTTTGTCAGACAGTTCAGATATCCTTATATGAAGGTCGTGCTTGAGCTGCCTGCGGGCAAGCTCGAGAAGGGCGAGGATCATTGCGAGGCAGGCAAGCGTGAGCTTGAGGAGGAGGTCGGCGCAGTCGCAAAAGATTTCGGCTTCATCGGCGAATTCTTCCCCTCACCGGGCTATTGCGGCGAGATAATCTATCTCTATATTGCAAGGGGTCTCACCTTTACCCACACAAATCCCGATGACGACGAATACCTCGAGATAGAAAAGATACCGCTTCAAAAGGCGGTCGATATGGTGCTTGCGGGTGAAATTCCCGACGGCAAAACTCAGGCGCTCGTGATCCGCACCGCAGAAATGCTCAGGAGGGAAGGCGACCGATGAAAAACATAATTCTTGCTTCCACCTCGCCCCGCCGCAGAGAGCTGCTGACCCTTGCGGGCGTTAAATTCGAGGTGCTCGCTCTCAATGTTGACGAAAGCGTACCAGAGGGCACTCCGCCCGAGGATGCGGTCGAGATGACGGCTCGCAAAAAGGCGATGGCTATAGCCGAGCGGCACGGCCGCTCGATAGTTATCGGTGCGGATACCGTGGTCGTGTGCGACGGTAAGATATTGGGCAAGCCTAAGAGCAAAAAGGAGGCTGTCGAGATGCTTAAAATGCTCTCGGGCAGGGAGCATCTCGTTATGACAGGCGTCTGCATTGCTCACGGCGGCGAGACCGAAATATATCACGTCGTCACCAAGGTGAAATTCTATGAGCTGAGCAACAAGGATATCAACGACTATGTCAATACCGGCGAGCCGATGGATAAAGCGGGCGCCTACGGCATACAGGGCAGGGGCTGCGTGCTCGTTGAGAGCATCGAGGGCGATTATTTCAATATAGTCGGCCTGCCGATATCCAGCCTTTGCCGTAAGCTCAAAAAGCTGGAAAACAAATAAGAAAAGATCAAACGCTCGAAATGTCTAATTTCGGGCGTTTTCAGCTTCTTTGGGGCAAAAATGTATACTTTTTGTAATCCTTCGCAGCTTTCTTAATAAAACCTTAAGGAAACCATAATAAATTTATTCCGACAAGGAAAAACAATTCAATTGTGTAATGGTATAATACTTGACAGATGGGGAGCCGTTCAGAAACGGCAATAAAACGGGACAAAAGATGAAAAGGAGCAAATTAAAATGAACGTTTACGATTTTGATAATACTATCTACAGAGGCGAATCCGGCGTGGATCTCTTTCTTTATTATCTCAAGAAGGACCCGAAGCTGCTCGCAAAGATCCCCTGGGGTCTGAGCGCTGTGCTCAAGTATAAGGCTGGCAAGATGTCGCTCGAGCAGGCGCTTGAGAATTACTCGGGCGTGGTCGAGGATTATTGCCGGGGCATAGAGAATATTGATTCCGACGTTACCGAGTTCTGGGATAACAACAGCCGCAAGATAAAGTCCTTCTATCTCAGACAGCGCAGGGATGACGATGTTATCCTATCCGCCTGTATCGACGTTGTGCTCGAGGAGATATGCAAGAGGCTGAATATCAAGAATTATATAGCCTCCACCACCGACCTTGACAGCATGAAGCTCGTCAACTTCTGCTTCAGAGAGAATAAGGTCAAGGCGTTCAGAGAGCGTTACCCCGACGCGGTGGTCGAAAACTTCTATACCGATTCCTATAATGACCAGCCGATGATCGACCTCGCCCAAAACGCCTACCTCGTCCGCGGCGACAGACTCGTAAAAATTAAATAAACAATAACTCAATAAGATAAACCAAAACAGGGACTGCATCACACAGTCCCTGTTATTTTTTATGCCTTATTTTCCGAAAATGCCGCCGAAGAAATTGATGATTTTACAGAAAAATTCAACGAGAAAATGGAACGCCTCTTTGGCTTTTGTCATGGGGACGTGTGCGGATTCGGCGTTATACGGTGTAGCGCCGCCCTCGGTTGCCGTTCCGATAACCGTGCCTTTGACCGTGCCGGCGTCGGCGTAATCCCACGGCTCAAAGCCGGCCGCAATTGCGGGGGAATTCGGAGCAGGCGGCGATATCCCTGAATTCGCAATTTTTGATACTGAAATTGCGGGCGTTTTCATAGGATATGCACGGCGTTGCGTCATAGGCGGCCTGAGAAAAATCGCGCTCGACCGAATATGAGAAGCCGTTGCCTCTGAATATGATATTCTCAAAAGAGATACCGTTTGCGCCGTCGACCGATATCATTGTTTCAAGCATTGCGCCGTCGACCGTGTATTCGGCGGGGCTGTCGCCGTCATTCGGGATCACATAGAGAATACCCTCTGCCTTGTCAAGATACCATTGACCGGGTTTGCGGAGCATTTCAAACACGTTTTCAAGGAAGAACCGGTCGTTTTGCTTGATGCTCATGCTTGCGTATTTGCTGAATTTGAAGTGGCCGCTTTCGCTGTCAAATGACGACACGGGCAGCATCTCATCCTTCCAGAAATGCAAAATTCTGACGATGACGTCGGTCATATTTTTGAATTCACCGATTTCGCCTGCTTCGGCGTACATTCCGTTAAGCGGAGCAAAATAATAGTCGCTGCCATCCGCCTCGGGCATAATGTCGCTGTCGGAGATTTCTTTTACACGGAGATAGCCGCTCTCGGGGTATCTTGTCTTTGTGAAGGCCTCTCGTTCATTAAAAAGGATATTGAAGTCGGCATCCTTACCGATATCCTTTTTGAATGCACGAACGCCGTTCACGGTGCATTCTTCAAAACCCGTGTAGGGGACGCCCGAGGTGAACACCACACGTTCGCCGTTATATGCTTTGTATGTTACATCCGAGCTGTCGCTCTCGTCAAAGCGGACGGTTTCACTGATGGTGTATGTGCCCTCTCTGAAATAAACCGTAGCGCCGCTGCCGAGCTTCTTGGCCTTTTCTTTCGCCGCGGCGAGAGTGGCAAGAGGGGAGCCGATATCGCCCTCGGAATTGTCGCTACCGTTCGGCGAAACATATATCTCTTTTTTTTCGCTCGCAAATGTCGGCAGCGCCATGCCCGTGACGCAAGGCACGAAAGCCATAATGTTAAGCATTTCCATTCTCCTGTCCTTCGGCAAAATCCGCCTCAGTAGTTTAATAAAGCCATTATATCATCTTTCAAAGGAATTATCAATTCCTTTAATGATGCTTTGCGGTTGTTAAATCCAACACATGGACTGTATTGCTACAGCCCATGTGTTTTTATGCTTAAAAGCAGCATATGAACTTGAAATTATTAGGATTAATAAAAAAAATTAAAATTTATTTGTAATTAGTGAACCAAAAAAGCAAAGTGTTGTCTATATATTTGAGAGGTTTTTTCAAAACGTTGATTTTGATTTTTATGATATTTTTTGCCGGAGTGATATGTGTGAATATTGAAAACCTGCTGCCGGAATGGGAAACAGTTCGTGTTCTCGGGTCTGGGGGATTCGGAAAAGTATATGAAATAATGAAAAAAGGAGCAGAAAATTTCAGATCAGCATTAAAAGTCATCTCTATACCACAGTCTTTAGATGAGTACTCCTACTATCGTGACGATGGCTATGACGATAAAAGCATAGTTGCATTTTTCAAGGAACAGGCCGACAAAATGATGTCAGAAATCCGGCTGATGTCAAAATTCAAAGGCAGTTCAAACATAGTCAGTTATGAGGATCATTGTATAATCCCCATTAATGACTACCCGGGATGGAATATCCTGATAAGAATGGAGTTGTTGACTCCATTGCCTGAACGATGTATGAATTCAATGCTGACTGAAACGGATGTTTGCACATTGGGCGTTGATATATGTCATGCACTCGAGCTGTGCGAAAGTGAAAAGATAATACATCGTGACATAAAACCACAGAATATTTTTATTAACAAATTTGGTGACTACAAATTGGGCGATTTTGGTATTGCCAAGTCAATTGACTATGCTTCAAAGGCGATATCAAAAGTCGGTACATACGCTTTTATGGCTCCGGAAGTTTATTGCGGAAAAGCTTACAACGCAACTGTCGATATATATTCCCTGGGCTTGGTTATGTATTGGCTTCTTAATGAGCGCAGATTGCCGTTTTTGCCGCTACCTCCAAAGATACCGTCTGTTATAGAAAATACTGAAGCTCAGGCAAAGAGACTTAAGGGTGAGCAGATTCCTTTGCCCCAAAATGGCTGCGATGATCTAAAAGAAATAGTAATAAAAGCTTTGAATCCCGACCCGAAAAAGCGTTATAAAAGCGCTTCAGAAATGAAACATGAAATCGAGTGTGTGTTGAAGAACATAAAAATTCAAGAAAGTCGGGCAGGGTTATCTATATGTAAATCATATGTTAATAAGGCAGACGGGGAGCATATTAAAATCAGTGGTTCTGTAACAGGAGACGGCAGTGGAGGAAGGCAAATGGTAAGCACATTGGTATCGTATACGGAGAATGTTAATGCCGAGGACGCAGTAAAATCAATGGCACTAATGTCAGATAAAGGTGTTTATACTGCCAATTTGAATAATATATCGCTGAAATGTGTCGATCTTATGCAGAACGGAATATATGCAACATATGCTTTTTTTAATGATAAAAAATGTGCAATATGTTTTGGTGCGTTCAGCGAAAGAGGTTATATCTATAATTGGAAGTTAATTAAAGAAAAATTACAGGCTATGATCCTAAGGAGAGAAAGCTTTTATGAGTTGTTCTGTAAAAGTGTCGCACAAAGAGATAATACTGGGCAGAAACCCAAACTGCGATATCATTGTAGATGACGCAAAGGCATCACGTTGCCATTGCGGTATTGTAATTGAGCACGGGAAGTGTGTGCTTAAAGATAAGAATAGTTTTAACGGTACAAGAGTTAACGGAGTAAAAGTTTCTGAGGCTGTTTTGAAAGACGGAGACGTGATAGAGATTGCTAAACACAGATTCTCGTATCAAAACGGTATTATCTATAGCTATCCGGATGAATATGTCAGATTAGGAAGAAAAGAAAAGGTCGATTTTGGCGAGTTTTACAGCCGTTCACCTCGATTAATGTCAACAGTGAAGCCAGGAAAAATAAAAATAGAATCGCCGCCGGCAATAGGTAATAAACCTCAAATAAGTTGGTTTCGGTCAATAATTACGATGGTAATTGCAGTGGCATTTTTGGCAGCGTCTGTTAGTTCAGCTATAGCGAGCAGTAACCACGGCTCCAATTCGGCATATGCCTTGCTGGCCCCACTCAGCGGAGCAACTTCACTTGTATTTGCAGTTACTTCTGTATTTGATTACATAAGTCAGAAGAAGAAATTTAAATTATCACAGAAGAAGCAGAAAGAGAAATATGAAGAATACTTGAATAGCATTGAAAAACAGGTGCGAGGCTTTACAAATGAGTACAGGGCTGCACAAACGCATATAAACCCAAATGTAAATGAATGCGCTGTGTTCCCGATAGAACATAACAGCAGGCTTTGGGAGCGAAGAATCTCCGACGGAGATTTCATGTGTGTCAGGATCGGAACGGGTACTGTTATGAGCGACTATATAGTTGAATCGCCGAAACAGCAATTGACCTTACAGAATGATCCGTTGCTTGAGGCGGCTGACAAAATAGCTCAACGCAGTAAGACGATTGATAATATTCCGGTTGTGTGTGATTTGGCGTCCGGAGGAGTTGTCGGGATTATAGGTAATAAGAGCGATAATTATAATGTTATAAATAATATTATAGTTCAAGTGAGCGCTCTTCATGGTTACGATGAAGTCAAAATAGCGCTGTTTGCAGATGAAAAGGATTATGACGAGTGGAGCTGGATAAGGTGGTTGCCTCATACATTCGATAATGAGAAAGTGCATAGGTATATTGCCTCGAATGCAAAAGACGGATATGAGATATGTGAGTTGCTTAAAGAAACTATTTCAAGAGGTCAAGAAGAAGCATCAGTTAACTCAGAAACTTTAACGCCGTTTTATCTGTTTATTATTACAGACCTATTAAAATATAAAAGTCTGAATTTGGTTTCCGATTTTGCAAAGACAGTGCCCAAAGACGCACGGGCACAGTTCGGCTTCATATATGCATCACCTAAGTTTGAGTGGTTGCCGTCAAATTGCTCTACAATAATTGACATGAGATCGGCGGTTTTCAGCATTTATAGTAAGCAATCACAGCTGGAAAAGACAGAGTTCGTGCCTGATAGAGCGGAATACCCTCTTGAGCGATTTTCCAGGTCTATGCTGTCGATAAAACTTGAACTGTCAGCAGGAAAGACTCCGATTCCCAATATGGTTACTTTCTTAGACGGTATCGGTGTTAAAAAGGTCGACCAAATCAACCTCGCTGCGAATTGGTCTCAGGCCTGCACATTTAAATCAATTTCCGTTCCTATAGGAATAGGTGAAAACGATCGACGGTTTGAATTTGATATTCATGAAAAAAAGCACGGAGTTATGGGTGTTGTAGCCGGAATGCCGGGATCGGGAAAAACAGAGATGGCACAGACATGGTTGCTTTCGCTTATGTTAAAGTTCTCACCATCTGATTTGTCATTTGTATTAATTGATTTTAAGGGTACAAGTCTTATACAGCCTTTTAAAAACAGCCCGCATTTGGCAGGCTCGATATCCGACATTGATACTAATATAGGGCGCAACTTGCGTGCTCTCAGAGCTGAAATCGAGCGAAGGGAAAGAGTCCTCGACGAAAACACATTCAAGAATATTAACGAATACAACAAGGCTTTTTATGCGGGAAAAGTCAAGGAAAAGCTGCCGGTGCTTTTAATAGTTATTGATGAATTCGCTCAATTCAAAAAGGCATATCCCGATTTCGGACATGTAATTGACGAGCTTACAAGTAAGGGAAGAGCATTGGGAATTTTTATCATTCTCATGACCCAGAAGCCGGAGGGCGTGATCAGCCCGGCTACTGAGGATAATTTAAAATTCAGATGGTGTCTGAGAGTGGCTAATTCCTCTGCAAGCAGGGAGATGCTTGGCCCCTCACATCCGGAAGCAGCTTTCATTACTAATCCGGGACGGGCATTTGTCAAGGTCGGCGAAGGCGAGGTATATGAGGAAATACAGTCGTTTTGGTCGGGCGCACCATATAGACCGTATTCAAAAGACCCAAGTCAAAAGGTGCCGCCGATCGCATTGGTGGATTTGCTCGGCAGACGGCATACCTTTGAAGATGAGTCGACAACAACCGGGTTTAAGTCAAATAAAACCCAAATTGACGCAGTGGTTGAATACGTTGCAAAATATGTTGCCGAAAACAATATACCTTCGGCAAGGCTGATTTGGCGAGAAGAATTGCCTGCTCAAATAGCCCTCAATGATATTTCCGACATTGGTTTCAACGGTATAAGGTGGTCAGAGGATTCAGAAGAGCTTGCACCGATTGTAGGGCTTATAGATGACCCGGCGAGGCAGGCAAGGTATCCTCTCAGCCTGGAATTGAGCACGGACGGTCACACTATCATATATGGTGCTCCCAGTTCGGGCAAAACTACGTTTTTGCATTCACTTATCACGTCTATTGCAATACGATATTCCCCGGATAATGTTTTTATTTATGCAATGGACTTCGGCAGCTGGGGACTAAGCAAGTTTTCCGAGCTGCCTCATTGCGGAGGGATTGTAAACAGTGTCGATGAGGAAAAGTTCTTTAAAACCATTAATCTTTTGACAGAAATGCTTGATACACGGAAAAAGGCATTCGCCAAAAATATGGTGGGCAGCATAAAAGCCTACCGTGAAAAAACGGGTGAAAAGCTGCCGTATGTAGTGTTGGTAATTGATAATTTCGGTCAACTTTTAAGCCAGTACCCGGATACCGATCAGTTCTTTTTGCGCTTTTTGCAGGAAGGCGGCGGATATGGTATGTATATTGTTGCGACGACAGGTACAGTGAATTCGCTCAGCTTTAAGATCAAAGCATATTTCAAATCATCAATTGCTTTGTATCAGGCGGACCCCGGCGATTATGTTTCCATTGTAGGCAAAACCGGTGATTTGATGCTAAGCGGTAATATACCGGGCAGGGGATTTGTGCGTGACGGCTATGTCATGGAATTCCAAACCGCTTTGCCCTGCAACGGTGAAACCGAAGGCGAAATATCGAGCACTATTGTTAAGCTTTGCTCATTGATGGCTCAGGCTTGGCATGGCACAACGCCTAATGTGATACGGACAATGCCTGAAACCATACCGTTTGGGTCTGTGCGTGCAGAGAATATTGCGATTGGGCTGGATTGTGAGAGCATTGAACCTGTAAGCATAGGCTTTTCAAAATATCGAACCCTTTTGATATCCGGCACTCCGGGCAGCGGCAAGACAAATTTGCTTGAAGTGATATGCATGCAGCTTGATAAAGCCGGCTCAAGGACGGTCGTTGCCACTCCCAAGGGCGACTTTGACAGCGGATGCGCCAATGGTTGTATCGTATGTTCATCCGGAGACGAGATCGATAAAGAAATCGAAGTGATTAAAGACGAGCTGAGTTTGCGTAAGAGCAGGAAGGAAAGCACGGATAATGCCACCTTCAACCCGATTTATCTTCTTTTTGACGATTGGGATAAGTGCTTTGCAATGATAGACGATTTAACGGTAAAAAGGTTGAAATCGTTTATAAGTATGGGCGAGGGCTTGGGCGTCTATATCATAGTGACTATCGGGAATGAACAGCTAGGTAAGCTGCACAGTCAGGGTGAGCAGGTGCTTAATGCTTTGGCAAATGCAGGACAGAGCGTTGTTATCGGCAAGAGCTTTGACAGCCACCACCCTATAGACGCAGAGCTTACGTACACAGAGAAAAAATCGGAGCTTGGTTCATACGAAGGCTATTTGGTTGACGATGAAAAGGCCCGAAAAATAAAAATCATGAGCAAGGAGAGGTAAGATGGACAAGATCAATCTGAATGCGAAAGAAATTACTTTGATGGGTGCGCTTTTGGGTGCGGAAGACTTATTCGGTATTGACGACGGGTTCGGTAATGTATCGGAAGAGTCAATGCCGAGTGAGATTGACGCCGTACAGAATTCACTTGCGGCCAAGCATGTTCTTGACGTCGATTTTGACGGAAATGTGGCTGTGCCAAAATCGGCGGAGGACTTTATGCACCCGCTTGTCGAATGCGATTGCTTCTTAGCGTTCATAAAGCAAGACGCAGGTAAAGACGCTGAGCAGAGGATAGTCTACAAGAGCAAAAGGGGCATTCTGATTTCCGATATTACCTATAGCGGCTATGAATTGGAATCTGCAGATGTCGGCAAAGTCTGGAAGGATATTTCATCCCTTGTAAGCGGCTTGCCCGACAGCACTCTTAGCTTTGAGCCGGTCTCAATAATGCAGAGTGAGTTAGATAAGATGAAGCATAGCGAATCGGCGATAAATCAGCTCCAAGAAAAAGGGCTTAACGATCAGGCTGCGGAGCTTATCGCAAAAGGCTTTGTTGGAAAAGCGGACTATATGTCATTGATCTGCACCTGTCCTTACGAAAGACACAACAGTGTTGTAGGTTTACAGGTGCTCAGTGATGATCGCATAGCGCTGAGCTTGTCTCCTGAAATTGAAGACAGCGAAAACTATGTTGTTATTGCTCCTGCTCCGGCATCATATATAGCGTCTGAGATTGTAAAAATAACGGAAATGTTTTTGCGTTACGGTGGTGAAGAAAGTGAAAACGATTTTGCTGTCGGTCAGGACACTTGACGGCCAATTCTGCCGGGATGTCGAGCTGCCCGCCGAGGTGCAGTTAAAAACCCTATGCGGCCAAATGCTTGAGATACTAAAAACGGTAGATTATATGAGATTCGGCTCTTACAGTCTTATGCGTTTTTATAAGCATGGAAAAGAGCTGCCGGCGGATCGAACGCTTGCGAATCTCGGAATTGTTGACGGCGCTTCATTAAAAATGAGATTTATATAAGGAGGAAGACCATGGGTCAGAAAATTAATGTTGATTATACCAACGCTTTGCAGCAGGTCAAAAAGCTGCAGGCTGCCTCGGAGAAATGCACTCAGACGGCGGCAGATATCAAAATGCAGATCGGTGAGTTGACGACACAGTGGAAGGGCGATTCCGCAAGCGCGGCGGCGCTGAAAATGGAGGAATACGTGCGGTATAATAATGAGCTTGGCAAGAGCATTGCCGAGGTCGCCGCAAGGCTCAAAAAAGCAGTGGAAACCATTAAGTATGTTGATGACAACGCCTTTACTTCTGAAACTAGAAGGCGTGTATAAGGAGGCAGAATAAATGGCAACGATAAAGCTGAATCAAATTACGGACGGAGCAATATCAAAGCTCAAGCAGGGAGCCAATAATAATTTGTCCGCCGCAGCGACTGTAAAAGCAGCGGCAAATGAAATATCTTCAATGGATTTCTCCTCGAAACAGAGTATACAAAATGAACTGAGTAAGATTCAGAAGAATCTGAACCGCAGTTCATCTTTTGCAACCGAGCTTGCCGGCTCGATTCAGAAGGCACAAGAAGAATTGATGGCGAATGATAAGGCGACTAATCGTGAAGATAATTTTTTGAAACTTCAAATCAAAAGGAATAGTGTGGTTGGAAGGGTGACTTCATTATCGGCAGTAGCTCTTTTAAGTGCACGAAGTTCAATCTCCGATTTAGCAACATTACCACGCAGGCAATCTCATAACATATTCAACAAAATCACGAATCCAATTTTTGGATTCTTTTGGAAAGGACCATTATTAAGCAAAGCCAAAATAGCCAATTTAATAGTTCGGTCATCTAAAAAAGATTTTACTTACACAAATGTTGGTAAAATGTCATCGAATGATTTGGAAGAGCTGATAAACAAGACGAGAGAAAGTAACCAAGATACAGTTTCAAGAATTAAAAGAATTGATAACATCCTTAAAGAATATAATTCACACGCTGACATTAATTGGGATAATCCGAGCAAAGAAGAAATGAGAAAATATAAGGAGCTTATTGAACAGCGGAATGAACTTTTGAAACAAAGGGACGAATTATCGAAACAGGCTTCAAGAGAGGCAAATCAGCTTACACTTGCGGAGTGGGAGTTGAAGGTGAAAAAAAGTGAAAAAGGAGTAGATTTGTCTAGATATCCGTATAAAGTTAATTATTGTTATGGCAAAAACAATAGTAAAGGCTATTACGAAAGGTTCAATAAAGGAAATTGCACATGGTATGCTATGAACAGATATAATGAAATGAATCCTGATGCTCCACTTCATATGAAAAAAGGTGGTGGAAATGCAGGGCAATGGGTAGATAACTGTGATACATCGGCATATGATTTAGTCAAAACAAACACAGCGAATTCGGGACAAATCAAAGAAAATGGCATTGCGATAAACTCCTATAAAAAAGGCGGAAACCATGTCGCTTATATAGAGAAAGTGTATACTGATACCGAAAGCAATCAAACATATGTATATATTTCTGAAGATGGTAAAAGTGTGCCAGATGGTCGTATTCGAAAGATGCGTATTGAAGATTTTAAAAAAGAATTTGACTATGTGATGCATGCAAAATAATTGAATAATTTGACTTGAAGGAGTGATAACATGAACATTTTACTTACACCGGAGACAATGATCTCACAGGCAAATCAGATAAGATCCTATACTCAGCAGCATAAAGAGGCTATGCGCAAGCTCGGCAATCTTGTCGTTTCTCTTGACGAGGTGTGGCAAGGTAATGCGCAGGATGAATTCGTCGCTGAATTTCAGCAGGCAAAGCCGATATTTGATAAATTTCAATCGGCACTGATGGAATTTTCGGATAGAATGGAGCACGTCGCCCGCAAGATGGAGGCTGCCGATAAATCGGGCGCTTCCTCGATAAAGAGCGTAAATCTTTGATTTATGCGGCTATAAGCCGAATAAATAAATACTTATTTTAAGGAGAAAAAATCATGGCAACAATCAGACTGGATCCCGAAACCCTCAGAGCAAAGGCAAGCGAAGTTCGCGGCTACAAAACTCAGCATGACGAAGCTATTTCTAAGCTGAAGACCCTTGTCGGCGGACTTAACGAAACTTGGCAGGGTAATGCACAGGTGGAGTTCAACAACAGCTTTGAAAGCATGCAGAGCACCTTCACCAACTTCTCCGAAATGCTTGAAAACTATGCTAAGAGCATGGAGAATTTCGCAAACAAGATGGAGTCCGAGGACAGGCTCAACTGATCACGTTGATCGGCGGCTCCGTTTACGGAGCCGCCGTAAGGCGTTGAATATTATAAGTTAACGGGAGCTTTACTTATGAGTATTATTATAGAAGCAGCCTGCATGAGTAACATAGGGCGTATCAGAAGCAATAACGAGGATAATCTGTATTTTGACGGTAAAATAATGTCTATCAGCAGCGGCGCGGCACAGAAAGCAATATCGTTGCCGCTGAATAAATGGATATGCTTTGCTGTTTTTGACGGTATGGGCGGTGAAGAGGATGGAGAGGTAGCGTCACATACGGCTGCAGAGACAATGAAAAATTTTTTGGATGGCAGAGAAGACGAAAGAGTTGACAAGGAAACCTTTGCTCAGCTTTGCCTGGATATGAATTCAGCGGTTTGCGACAAATCCATGGGGCTGGAGTGCGGCAGAATGGGCACCACCTTTGTTTGCCTTGGGTTTGTTGAAGACGGGCTATATGTATGCAATATCGGCGACAGCAGGGCATTTGCCTTAAGAAATAATGAAATTGAGCAAATTTCGCTTGACCATACAGATCAAGCGTTGCTTATCAGTGTTGAAAACAAGAGTCGTAAACCTCGCTTGACCCAGCATCTTGGCGTGTTTTCAGACGAGATGACGATTGAACCATATATAAATAAAATCGATTATAAGGTCGGCGACAGATTCCTTATTTGCAGTGACGGATTGACCGATATGGTTGCAATCGAAATGATTTCAGAGATAATGGCCGAGTCTGAGGATATGCGTGCAAGCGCAAAAAATCTGATGGCGGCGGCACTTGAAGGCGGAGGAAAAGACAATATTACAATGATTGTTTGCGGGGTGTCCGACGATGGAGCGCAATGAATTACTTGCGGGTTGGGAAACGGTTAGAGTTCTCGGCTCGGGTGGCTTCGGAAAGGTTTATGAAATAAGAAAAAAGGGCGACGCCGATTTCAAATCGGCATTAAAAGTGGTTTCTATACCGCAATCGCCTGACGAATACGCCTACTATAAGGATGACGGATATGATGATCAAAGTATAATCTCCATTTATAAAGAGCAAGTGGAGAAAATGGTGTCGGAGTTTTCTTTGATGTCAAAATTCAAGGGAAACTCAAATGTGGTGAGTTATGAGGATCATAGTATAGTTCCAAAAAAAGACGGATTTGGCTGGGATATACTTATAAGGATGGAGCTGCTTACGCCTTTGCCGGAGAAGTGTAATAATTCCATGCCTACGGAGACTGAGATCCGCAAATTGGGCGTTGATATATGTCATGCATTGGAGATGTGTGCCGAAGAAAAAATCATACACCGTGACATTAAACCTCAGAACATATTCATAAACAGATTTGAAGATTATAAGCTCGGGGATTTCGGCATTGCGAAGTCAATGGACTATGCCTCGAAAGCAACATCTAAAGTCGGAACATATAATTTTATGGCTCCGGAGGTTTATGCCGGAAAGCCGTATAATGCTACGGCCGATATATATTCTTTGGGCTTGGTTTTGTATTGGCTGCTTAATGAACGCAGATTGCCGTTTTTGCCTATGCCTCCTCATATACCGACTGCCGTTGAGAATTCCGAGGCGCAGGCACGAAGACTGCACGGAGAAAGAATTCCCATGCCGGAAAATGGCAGTAGCGGTCTTAAAGCCGTGGTGCTGAAAGCGTTGGAGCCGAATCCGTTGAAAAGATATCAGAGTGCTGCGGAAATGCGCGACGCTCTGATGAATGCTGACGTTAATGATAGTCCGACGAAAAAAACCGAAGATGACGGTTATGATGGTAAGCCTTCAAAAGAAGAATTTGAAGATTTTGGAGATTTTGATAAGAAAAGAAAGGAAAAAGTTAAGAAGTTTTTCGAAAACTTTGTTCCAGAGAAAGACGAAGACTTCTACGGCTCCCAGCCGTCGGATGAAGCGCCGCATTATCCCAAAGTGCGCCTGCGTGCTAAAATCGAAGTGTTTTTCAAAACTATAAGAAGAAAAATTCGCACTATACCTGAGTCCGCATGGGCGATTTTATGGACAACGGTGACTATAGTTACTATCGTCAGCATAATAATCGGACTGGTTATGACTAATTCTAATACGCATTCCGATGAGCAAGTCGTTGACGAGCGGATGAAGGTTTATGCCGATAAGCTGTATGATGAGTACGAGTCGTCATATATTTCGTTAAAAGCATGTGCTTTTGCAATTGCCGATGTGGATGAGGATTTCCAAGACGAACTTGTGCTCTGGGAATCGGATCTGCCAACTGATTCCGACGATGATACTTCAACTACCGCTGAAGTGGATGACCTTCTCGACACCGTCACTACTGTTTGGAAATGGGACGAGAGCTCAAAGAAATTATTGCAAATTGGACAGATGAGTAATGAATATAAGTTTTGTAAAGACAATATTGCGTATTGCTTATTGGAGGGCAGTTCAGACGGGTTATTGGTATCTAGATATAATATTATGCAGTATGATGCGGATGCAAAAAAATATAAAAGTCTGCTAACTCTGACAAGACGTGAATTTATTGATACTTATAAAGATATTAATTACTTTAAGTACTATAACGGCACGGATGAAATCACAGAAGCAGAATTTGACGGATTGGTTCGGAAATACATAGATATTAATAAGGAAATTGAGCTTCAAACGCATGCGTTAGTCAAGACGGCTATTAAAGACATAACAGGATATTGATTTTCAAAAACCGAGGAGAGTTAATATGGAACACAAGGATATTCTTCCAGGATGGGAAACAATAAGAGTGCTGGGTTCAGGTGGCTTTGGAAAGGTATATGAGATCCGAAAACGCAGCAATACCGAAGACGGTGACTTTCGTTCAGCCTTGAAAGTGATCTCTGTACCACAGTCTCAAGAGGAATTTTATGCTTATAGAGATGACGGATACGACGACAAGAGCATCACTGATATTTTTAAGTGTCAGGTCGACAAGATGATGTCCGAATTTGCACTTATGTCAAAGCTTAAAGGAAGCTCAAATATAGTTAGCTACGAGGATCACTATGTTGTTCCGCATGTCGGGTATCCGGGGTGGGATATTCTTATACGAATGGAGCTCTTGACTCCGCTGCCTGATAAATGCAATCAATACGATCTTAATGACCGTGATGTGATTGCGCTCGGGATTGACATATGTCATGCGCTTGAGCTATGCGCTGAAGAAAAAATAATACATCGTGATATAAAGCCTCAGAATATTTTTGTCAATAAATTCGGCAATTATAAACTGGGTGACTTCGGCATAGCAAAATCAATGGATTATGCTTCAAAAGCCACCACAAAGATAGGTACATATTCATTTATGGCCCCGGAGGTTTATGCGGGGAAGCCTTATAATGCCACAGCGGATATATATTCATTAGGGCTGGTTTTATATTGGCTGTTGAATGAAAGACGACTTCCTTTTATGCCGCTTCCGCCGATTACGCCAACTGCAGCGCAAAATTCCGAGGCACATGCAAGTAGATTTAGAGGAGAGAGAATCCCTGAGCCAAAACACGGAAGCGCAGCGCTTAAATCTGTTGTTCTAAAAGCGTTGCAGGCTGACCTGACCAAGAGATACAAAAGTGCACATGATATGAAGACTGCTCTCATGAGCATAAATGATACTACTTTGTCTGGCGGATACACAGGTGAAACTTCGGGCGGGTTTGATACAGCAGGCAAGGGTAATAATCCTGATATCGGTGACGTCAAAACAAAGGCAGAAGTTGAGGAAAAGCCGGAAACCGGTAAAAAAACGGCTGTTAAAGCGGTGAAGACAATGGCTTCGCGAATTATTGTTGCGATAGTTTCAACGATTATAATCGCAACACTGTCAACGGTGTTTTCTTCTGTAAGATCATCAAATAGAGTTTGGTTTAATGATGCTACTACAACGAGCGCTTACTCGGATAAGCTGGCATGCGATCATCCATCGGCATTCAGAGCGTATAACACTACGCAAAAGACATGGCGACTTTTATTGAATGAGGATAACACTACAGAAGAACAAAGTACAGACGCTGAAACTAAAACGATCGTTGAAAGCGTTGCAACTGTTCGGACTACGAAGGAAAGATCGACTACTCGAAAAGTGCAGAATACAAAATATACAGAGAAACCGTATTCTTTGGCTATAAGAACAATGGATTCCGGTGTATACGATTTTTATGGAGATGGTAATTATAAGGCCGGCCAAACAGTGAGATTCACAATTTATCTACGTGACGGATATGAATTAGGCGATGTGTACGCTTCAAATTACAATGGTTCCTGCTCCCAGAGAGATGTGAATAACGGATGGCGAGGCGTTGAATTTACAATAACAATGCCAAGTAACGATCTGGTGATTACGGTATATACCGAAAAAATTGAAACGACGCGACCGACAACCACCAAACCAACGACGCGCCCAACAACCAGAGCGACTACTTACGCTGTTTCAACAACAAAACCGGCTTCAACAATGCGTATTTCGGAGTTTAATGTCAGCAAGGAGTCGGGTGAAAGCGGACAATATAAGATCCGAATAGCATATTATCTCATGTCAAATTACTTTATTAAGGATTGGCGAGTCACTTGGTACTTTGAAGGCAGTAGCAATAAATACTGGATATTGAAATGCGCTGATTCCTGTAAGGGCGAATATAAGCAAATGCATAACGATGATGTGTATGATTTTTATGCAACAGAGGGCAGCACGGTACATTTCACAATGGAGGCAATTGATTCCGCCGGTAAGTATGTTACAGATGAAGTGACAGTTAGATTTTAATTGTAATTTGTGCAAGGAAAATCTATATCAAAATGCTTGAATTACTTTTTCACACTCTGTGGCAATCACAGCCACGGAGTGCGTTTTTTAGTATAATTTTTCTTGCAGACGGCTGCAAAGACCAATAAAACGGACTTAAGTATTTGCAGAATAAAGAAATTATCTTAATATATTGACAATCACAATCGGGAATATTATAATGAATTTAGAAATAAAAGTAGAAAAATTGTTGACAATTGCGGATGCCGCAGGTGAATTCAGTACGCATTATTTTTTGAACTGCGATGTGAAAAAACGTCACAGCGATGCGGATAATCAAGGAGGCTGCGAATGGAATATCTTGCCCATATTGCCGATGACGGCAGAGAGCAGACAGTCGGCGAGCATTTGAGAAGCGCTGCCGAATACGCTTCGAGAGCGCTTGCGCCTGCGGGACTTTGCGAGGCGGGCTATCTTTGCGCGCTTTTGCACGACTGCGGCAAATACACAGAGCTGTTTGACAGATACATACATTCGAACGGTGAAATGCGCCGAGGTTCCGTCAACCATACTTTTTCAGGCGTTCGACTCATTATGGAGCGCTGCCACAATGAGCCGCCTGCAAGTACACGAGATATTTTCGGGGAGCTGTTGGCATATGCGGTCGGCGCTCATCACGGCGAATTCGATATTGCCGATGAAGACGGCAAAAACGGTTTCTTTCACCGAATGAAAAAAGATGATATCGGCTATGAAGAAGCGGTAAGAAACTATACCGAGCTGTGCGCCGACACGGAGGAATTGGACAGACGCTTCAAGGCGGCCTGTGATGAGGCGACGCCGATATTCGATAGAATTACCGATATCGCAGCCGACAACAGCGAAGTGAGCTTTTATGTCGGTATGCTTTCTAGACTGCTGCTTTCGGCTGTTATCGAGGGTGACAGGCGCGATACCGCCGAATTTATGAGCGGGGTCAAGCGTAAGGACGACGAGATTCCCGATTGGAATGAATTGCTCGACAGCGTTGAGAAAAAGATTCTCGATTTGCCCGCAAATACGCCCGTGAATGTTGCACGCCGTAATATATCGGAGCAATGCAGACTTGCCGCTGAGGCGGGCTCGGGGGTTTATCGCTTGAATGTTCCTACAGGTGCGGGTAAAACGCTTTCGGCTCTCAGGTATGCTCTCGCCCATGCGGCAAAGAACGGTATGCGCCGCGTGATATTCACATCGCCGCTGCTGAGCATCCTTGACCAAAATGCCGAAGTCATCCGCGAATTTGTCGGCGACGATAGTTTGATTTTAGAGCATCATTCAAATGTTGTTCGTGACAGTGCGGACGGCGAAGCTCTCGACAAGTATGAGCTGCTTGCCGAGAATTGGTCTGCGCCGATAATTATCACCACTATGGTGCAGCTTTTGAATACGCTTTTCTCGGATAAAACTTCGTGCATCCGTCGCTTTCAGGCGTTGTGCGGCAGCGTTATCGTCATTGACGAGGTGCAGACCGTCCCGTGTAAAATGCTTTCTCTTTTTAATCTTGCTGTGAATTTTCTCTCGCAAGTGTGCAGGGCTACGGTGCTGTTTTGTTCGGCAACTCAGCCCTGCCTTGAGCAGACAAAACATCCGCTGATAAAGCAGCCCGCCGATATCGTGCCTTATGACAAGAAACTGCGTGATGTATTCAAACGGACGGATATTATTTTTGACGGCAGCCGTACCTTGGATGAGCTTGCCGCAAGGCTCGATAATCTTTTAAGTGTAAGCGACAGTCTGCTTATTGTTTGTAACCTGAAAAAGCAGGCGGAATTCCTGTTCAGATATATGAAGTCGAACCACGGCGATTGCCTCGTGTTTCACCTCTCTGCGGGTATGTGTATAGCGCACCGCAGAGCCGCAATAGAGAAGCTGAGGCAGGCGCTTGCGGCGTGCGGTGATAAAAAGGTGATATGCGTGTCGACTCAGGTGATCGAGGCGGGCGTTGATATTTCTTTCGGATGTGTTGTGCGCCTTGCGGCAGGGCTTGACAGCGTGATACAGTCCGCAGGGCGATGCAACAGGAACGGCGAGCTTGATTCGCCCGCTCCGGTGTATCTGATAAGCTGCGCCGACGAGAACCTTGCGGGGCTTGGCGATATCAAGGCTCAGAAGGATGCGCTGAATCAGCTTTTGACCGAATACAGTTTAAATCCGCAAGCCTTTGACAGCGACCTTGCGTCCGATAATTCAGTCGGGCGATATTATAGAGCGCTTTATGCCGCAATGCCGGACAGAGCGCAGGATTACCCTACAAAGCACGGCTTTACCGTCTATGACTTGCTTGCCGATAACGACGCTTTCAGCGGCAGGCGCGGCGAGAATGATCTGTTTGCCATGAGGCAGGCTTTTAAGACGGCAGGCAGCGAATTCAATGTGTTTGACAGTAACGGCGTTGACGTGATAGTGCCGTACGGCGGCGTGGCTGAGCTTATCTCTGAGCTTATGTCGCCGAGAGCCGAGCATGATATAACCTATCTGCGTTCTCTTTGTGAGAGGGCAAAGCCATACACAGTCTCCGTGTATTCGCATCAGCAGAGAATGCTCGAGGAGGCGGGCGGGATCTATCCGGCTGCGGGCGGCGCAGTGCGGGTGCTTTCCGCCGCAAACTACGACAGCGATGTCGGAGTGATCCTTGAGCCTGACATAAACAGTTTTATAGTTTAACAGGAGGTGTTAAAATTGCAGTATAAAAACGAGATTTCCTTTGAGGTGTGGGGCGATTACGGCTTGTTTACCGACCCGATAATGCGAGTCGGCGGCGAGAAATTCACCTATCAGGTGCCGACCTATGAGGCTTTGAAAGGTGTGATTTCTTCAAGCTATTGGAAGCCGACTTTAACGTGGTACATCAAAAAAGTACGTATAATGTCGCCTATCCAGACCGAGGTCAAGGCGGTCAGAACGATCAAATATAACAACGGGCCAAACGACCTTTCGTACTACACCTATCTCAAGAAATGCCGCTATCAGGTGGTTGCTTATTTCGAGTGGAATGAGAATCGCCCGGAGCTTGCTCACGACCGCAACGAGCATAAGCATTACCAGATCGCCAAGCGTATGCTTGAACGCGGCGGCAGGCGGGATATCTTCCTCGGCACGCGAGAGTGCCAAGGCTATATCGCCCCGTGCGAGTTCGGCAGCGGCGAGGGAGCCTATGATGATATCCCCGAGCTTAGCTTCGGTATGATGTATCACGGCATGACCTACGCCGATGAGGCGTGGTCAGAGGAAACAAAGGGCCATATGACTGCAAACTTTTGGTTCCCGACGATGAAAAGAGGAGTCATCGAATTCCCGAGGCCTGAGGAATGCCCGCTTCACAAGACCCTGCGTGAAATGGAGATCAAGCCTTTCGGCAAAGAATACGACAATTTCAGCGGGCTTGAAGAATTTGAGGGGGTGACTGAATGGGATTAATGCAAAAAGCCGTCGAGACATATGACTGCCATGCCGCCCTCGCAGGTGTGCCCGACGCAATGAGAGAAACGCTCGCTCCAATTTCCCACATTATTAAGGAAGCTAAGATCGAAGTGACCATTGACGCGAACGGTAATTTCATATCCGCCGCAGCGGTCGTCAAGGATAAGAAGAGCGAGCGCGATGAAAGCAAAACGATAATCCCGGCAACGGAGAAATCCGCCAACCGAACGAGTGCGCCTTGTGCTCATCCGCTCAGCGATAAACTTTTGTATCTGATACCGTCATCGACCGAGCATCACGACCTCTATCTCAAGCAGCTTTCGGATTGGGCAAATTCGGAATACTCTCATCCGAAAGTAAAGGCCGTGCTGAAGTATATCGAGAGCGAATCCCTGCTTGACGACCTTGAGAGAAGTGGAATTGTGACCAAAGATAGTAATGGTAATTTGAATGCGAGATATGATGATGACTTTGTAAGATGGCGGGTTACGGGAGATGGCGCTGTTGCTCCATGTTGGGAGGATAAGAGCCTGTTTGAAGCGTTTATTGCTTATAACGAATCGCTTCGGAAGAAATCGGGTTCGGCGTTGTGTATGATTACCGGTGAAGTACTCCCGATAATTGAGAAACATTTGGGAGGCATTGTTTCTATTCCAGGTAAAAGCATGGCGAAACTGATTTCGACAAATGTCGAACAAAATTATATAGGGCGCTTTCAAACATCAAGTCAAGCTTTGACAATAAGCTGTGTTGCTTCGCAAAAGGCGCATAACGCGTTGCGTTGGGTCGTTGCAAATCAGGGCGTCATAATAGGCGGCAGGGCTTTTGTTTGTTGGAATCCGAAAGGCAAGACTGTGCAGAACGCCATGCACAGTCTGCTGAGCGTTAAGGATTCGCAGGAGAAAGCCGCTACGCCATCCGACTACAAAAAGCAGCTCGCCGATGCGGTGAACGGTTGGAAGCTCAATTTGCCCGATAACGAGGACGTTATTATAGCTTCGTTTGATATCGTAAGCGATGGTAGACTCTCGGTAACATACTATAATGAATTGCGTGCGTCTGATTACATTGATCGCCTTGCTCATTGGCAGCAGACATGCTGTTGGGAGAATAGTCAATTCGGCTATCAGTCGCCGTCAATCTCTCAAATTGTTGATTGTGCCTATGGCGTAGAATGCGAAGTTGAAGATGATAAATCAGGAAAAGATAAAAAGCGAAAGATCGTTGCCGATGAAAAGATAAAAAAGAACCAAATGCAACGCTTGCTGCATTGCGTTATCGACAAGACCCCGATACCGTCGGATATCGTGCAGGCATTGATGCACCGCGCCTCGATGCCGCTCGCATATAACAATATAAACCGCAGAAAAATACTTTTCACCGCCTGTGCCGCAATCTATGCGTACAGGATTCAAGCAAAAAAGGAGGAATGGACAATGTCTTTGGATAAGGAGAAAAAAGATCGCAGCTATCAATTCGGCAGGCTGCTTGCCGTTATGGAGAAGGTCGAGCGTGACACTTACACGGATGAGAGCAGAGAGCCGAACGCAATTCGTATGCAGTCCGTGTTTTGTGAAAAGCCCTTTCACACGACAAACATCATCAGTGGCAGACTTGAACCTTATTTTAATAAGCTAAGTCCAAGCAGCAGAGCTTATTATAGGAGTCTCATAGGAAAAATAATGGAGGAGCTGAGCAATTATGACGATGCTCAGCTAAACAGACCGCTCGGCAATGCTTATCTTATGGGCTATTACCTTCAGCGCAACGAACTTTATACATCAAAATCAAATGAAACCAAGGAGGAAACTGAAGAATGAGCGATTATTTACAGAACAAAATAGACTTTGTGGTGCTTTTCTCGGCGGAGAAAGCGAATGTTAACGGAGATCCCCTCGACGGCAACCGCCCCCGCACGGATTACGAGGGCTACGGCGAAATGTCCGATGTGTGCGTCAAGAGAAAGATCCGCAACAGGATGCAGGATATGAAAATACCGATATTTGTTCAGTCTGCCGATAGAATTAAAGATGGTTGTAAGAACTTAAAAGATAGGGCGGCAAAGTACATTGTGGTGGAAAAGGGCGATGGTGAAGATAAACGAGCTAAGAAGGCTTGTGAGCTTTGGATTGATGTGCGCTCGTTTGGCCAGGTTTTTACTTTTGGAAAGGGGGCTTTTGGGGTAAGAGGACCCGTTTCCATACATCAGGCAGTCAGTGCCTCCCCGGTTCAAGTGCGATCGATTCAAATCGTTAAGAGCATAAGCGGTGACGGTGAGAAGCGTGACACAATGGGTCAGAAGCATTTTGTTCAGTTCGGGCTGTATAAGATCAAAGGTTCGGTCAATGTGCAGCTCGCGGAGAAAACGGGCTTCACTGACGAGGATGCGGCGGTGCTCAAGGAGTGCCTCAGAACTCTGTTTGTAAATGACGCCTCCGCTGCCCGCCCCGACGGCTCCATGGAGGTCATTAAGGTTTATTGGTGGCAGCATAACTGCAAGGACGGTCAGTATTCCTCGGCGACGGTGCATCGCAGCGTCCATGTGGAGCTTAAAGACGGCGTTACTTTCCCGACCTGCGTTGATGATTACAATATAACCGTTGATGAGCTGCCGGGGCTTGCGCTTGAGGAGATAGCCGGTGTTTGAGCCGGATGATTGCCTGATGATATCGGGTTTGCAGCATTTTAAGTTTTGCCGCAGGCAATGGGCGCTTATCCATATCGAGCAGCAGTGGGCGGAGAATATCCGCACTACCGAGGGCGAGATCATGCATGAGCGGGCGCATGACGAGAGCCTGCGTGAGAGCAGGGGTGAACTGGTGGTCAGTCGGGGACTTCGTGTGTTTTCGCTGACCCTCGGTCTCACCGGTCAGTGCGATGTTGTAGAGTTCCGCCGTGATGACAACGGTGTGCCTTTGAACGGGCACGAGGGCAAATGGAAGCCGTATCCCGTAGAATACAAACGTGGTACGGCAAAAAGCAACAGCTGTGATGAGTTGCAACTCTGCGCTCAGGCGATGTGCCTTGAAGAGATGCTGTGCTGCGATATTTCGGAGGGCGCGCTGTATTACGGCGAAAACCGCCGAAGGGCAAGGGTCGAGTTTACTAAAGAGCTCCGTAATGAAGTGCGTGATTGCGCCGAGCAGATGCATGCTCTGTATCGCCGCGGATTTACTCCCGAGGTGAAGCCTACCAAGGCGTGCAATGCCTGCTCACTTAAAGAACTATGCGTTCCCAAACTGTTCAAAACGGGCACTGTGGCGGAATATATCCGAAAGAGTGTGGAGGATGAGCCATGAAGAAGCTGCTGAATACTCTTTTCGTTACAACTGAGGATGCCTATCTGAGCCTTGACGGTGAGAATGTCGTTATAAGCAAGGATAGGCACGAACTTGCGCGCTTCCCGCTTCACACGCTCTCCGGCATTATTGCGTTCACCTATGCAGGAGCTTCGCCTGCGCTTATGGGTGGCTGCGTCGAGAGGGGAGTAAGCCTTTCGTTTTGTTCGCCGAGCGGTAGGTTTCTTGCAAGGACGGTCGGTGAGGAGAACGGGAATGTCCTACTTCGGCGTATGCAGTATCGTGTTGCGGACGACCCGTCGCAGAGCTGTCGAATAGCCCGCAACATGATATTCGGCAAGCTGTATAATTCAAGATGGAGTATTGAGCGCACCAAGCGTGACCACGCCATGCGTGTGGATATAGAAAAACTCCAATCCGCGATAGATAACCTCAAGGAGATCTGCCCGCGGGTTCTTGATGAAATATCGCTCGACTCTCTCCGCGGCAGCGAGGGCTTAGGCGCAAAGGCGTATTTCGGCGTTTTGGATGAAATGATATTGCAGAATAAAGAATGTTTTCACTTCACCGAACGCTCACGACGTCCGCCGCTTGACAAGCTGAATGCGATGCTCTCGTTCGCTTACAGTTTGCTTGGCGGCAATTGCACTTCGGCGCTCGAAAGCGTCGGCCTTGACGCATATGTCGGATTTATGCATCGTGACCGCCCGGGTAGGATTTCTCTTGCGCTTGACCTCATGGAGGAGCTGCGCCCGTGCTTTGCAGACCGTTTTGTGTTGTCGCTTATCAATAATCGGGTCATTTCACCTAATGATTTTACCGAAACCGACAGTGGAGCAGTGCTGCTGACCGATGCGGGCAGAAAGAAATTCCTGCAAGCGTGGCAGGAGCGTAAGCACGATACGATAACTCATCCGTATCTCAAAGAAAAGATGGCATGGGGACTTGTGCCGTATGTGCAGTCACTTCTGTTGGCAAGATACCTGAGAGGGGATTTGGATGAATATCCTCCGTTTCTGTGGAAATGAGGTGGTTTGATTGATGGTGCTCATCACATATGATGTGAATACCGAGGATGCGGCGGGACGAAAACGATTGCGAAAAATAGCAAAACAATGCGTAAATTACGGTCAGCGCGTGCAAAATTCGGTGTTTGAGTGCTTGCTTGACCCTGCACAATGCAAACGGCTTCAGCATGAACTGTGCTCGATAATGGATGCGGAGAGAGACAGCCTGCGCTTTTACTATCTTGGAAACAAATATAATACAAAAATTGAACATTTCGGCGCAAAGAGCGGCTACGAAGCCGAGGGGGCGCTGATAGTGTGATGCGAAGTGCAAGCCGGCATGAAAAGACGCTGCGTTCGCACTTGAAAAAGTAGGAAGTATATCGTATAATAGAATTAAAGCGACAAGAGAAGGCGATAAAGTTGTTACGCTGAGCCGTATTTTGTTGCTGATGCGCAAATATGATGAAGAAAATTCAGCATGTTTGCTGTCGCACCCCGTCAGGGGTGCGTGGATTGAAATTCAACGAGTATGACAAGCCTTGCACCGTGTGCCCTGTCGCACCCCGTCAGGGGTGCGTGGATTGAAATAATTCATCGTCCGTCAGCCTTGCCATTTTGAGCAGTCGCACCCCGTCAGGGGTGCGTGGATTGAAATGAGCGTTATATTTACTTTGGCGCTTAACAGTTTTGTCGCACCCCGTCAGGGGTGCGTGGATTGAAATTTGCTACATTTTGTTGCTATTGTTGAAAATGCTACGTCGCACCCCGTCAGGGGTGCGTGGATTGAAATGCGACATATGTACTGACGGCACTGCCGTAAGAATCGTCGCACCCCGTCAGGGGTGCGTGGATTGAAATGATATAATCGCAAGAATAGAGGCGATGATGAGTGTCGCACCCCGTCAGGGGTGCGTGGATTGAAATAAATACGATTTTAACACCGACCCGATGTGGAACGTCGCACCCCGTCAGGGGTGCGTGGATTGAAATCTGAAGATTTTCATCCATTTGACTATCAAACTGATGTCGCACCCCGTCAGGGGTGCGTGGATTGAAATAGCAGTCTAAATTTCTCCGGAACTGGAGTACTAGTCGCACCCCGTCAGGGGTGCGTGGATTGAAATGATTTTGAGTACTTTTTTTGATCGTTTGGTAATTGGTCGCACCCCGTCAGGGGTGCGTGGATTGAAATGTTTAGGAAAATCCGCACGGGCTTCCGTCTGATAGTCGCACCCCGTCAGGGGTGCGTGGATTGAAATATCAAGCTGTGGCAGCCAAAGTTTATACCCGTGGGAAGGTCGCACCCCGTCAGGGGTGCGTGGATTGAAATCGTTTGTCGTTGCAATCTTTTTACGATTATTAAGTCGCACCCCGTCAGGGGTGCGTGGATTGAAATGTCAGTGAAATAGAAAAAATCGTGCCCGTGAAAGCGTCGCACCCCGTCAGGGGTGCGTGGATTGAAATCACTATTATCGTAATAATGAGCTCGCCGCCTTGTCGCACCCCGTCAGGGGTGCGTGGATTGAAATCTACCGTTTCATTAACTGATCGGAAGACTGGTAATCGTCGCACCCCGTCAGGGGTGCGTGGATTGAAAT